>ENA-OWNT01000230-OWNT01000230.1-seawater-metagenome-genome-assembly--contig:-NODE-230-length-155811-cov-7.247377_pt1 | contig 155811 bp, 123 predicted proteins | sample MGYA00238136_ERZ651165 | MGnify/ENA primary metagenome ERZ651165 (study PRJEB26861, sample SAMN08777766) | seawater metagenome | isolation source: coastal seawater | place: USA: Florida | collected...
CTTATCAGTTGCAGTTAATATATCGGGACGTTTATAAATCTTAGATGACTCTATAAATGTTCCGCTCAATGCGTCAAGGGCCACAAACTCACTTCTCACCCATCCTTGAGTTCCATCTCCCAACCTCACTTCATGATAGGTATTCTCTTTCCCTTTCTCCTCAAGTGTTTCAGTGTTACCGGTATACTCCATCTTCTCGCCCATTACGGCCGATGTTAACCATTTGCCTTCGGCACCAGCTGTCTCTCTTAGGCTCAATTCCTTCCAAAGACATATAGCCCCCGCTCCACTCAATCCAGCTTCCACTTCCTCTCCACCAGCGTCATTCTCCTCTACTTCGTTTTGACCTGCCCCGGGAGTTCTTAATTGGTTACCTGCCTTATCTCCTCCGCAAGAGGCCAATAAGATTGCCGCCATTACCCATGCATAAACAATTCTCATCTTAAGTCCATCATTTAATTGAGCGCGAAAAGTACTATAAAACGTTAAATGGCAGTTAGGGAATAGAGTTAATAAATGTGCAGATTCAGGCTAAAACCAAGCATTTGAAGCCATGTGAGCGACTACACATTGATTGTTAATTAATGAGCCGCTGCAGGAGTGTTTAGAAGGGCTTTTCCTTGCTTGGAATTTGGCTATAATTGCCGCAACATCTTGAAAAAATTATATATGAAACTTCGCCTGAAGGGCTTTCTATTGCTCAGCTGTCTACTTGCCTTTGTTGGTTCTGCTCTTGCTCAAAAGCAATACAAAGGTCTGCTTTGGGAAGTGTGGGGAAATGGTATGGAATATCCATCTTATCTGTATGGAACCATGCACGTGTCTAATAAGGTGGCTTTCCAACTCACTGACTCGTTTTTCATTGGTCTCAAGGAATGTGATGTTGTGGCTCTGGAAACCAATCCCCAGGAGTGGCTTTCCGACATGGACAAAATGGGATATTTTAAAGAATTTCTGCCAAGCAACTATGTATACGGAAGTGGATTTTACGAAGAGGGGTTTGAGCTTGGCAAGGTAGAGCATGAAGACCTTGTGGGCGCACTGGCCAGGGAAAACGCAATGATCAACTCCCTACTGTCTAGAGTGTCTTCAGGCAACGAAGACTTTTCTGAGCAAACCTATTTGGATTTGTTCATTTACCAGGCAGGCTTGAAACAAGGCAAAACTGCCGTGAATCTGGAAGGTTATGAAGAGAGCTTCATGCTGGGGATGCGTGCAGATGTACCGGATATGCATAAAGAAGCAAAGAAAAAAGAAGCTTTAAGAGGCTACAAGCTTTCAGAAATGAGGGAGAAAGGAAAAAATGCAAGCTTGATGATAGAGGAAGCTTACAGAAGAGGCAACCTGGGTACCATCGATTCATTAATGAATCTCACAAGCTCGGAAAGGAATAAAATGCTCTTCCTTACCCGCAGAAACGTCAATATGATGAATCGCATGGACTCCCTAATGAAGAAGAAACACCGTGTGTTCGCGGGTATTGGTGCTGCCCACCTTCCTGGAGACTCCGGAGCCATAGAGCTACTTCGCAACATGGGATACAAAGTGCGTGCTATGCGAGGCGAGAAGACAAAGAAGGGTGAAAAGATGTGGGCAAAAATCAATAAACGGTTTATTGACAAGCCCCTGGACCAAACGTTCACTTCTTCAGATGGACTATTTAAGGTGAATGTACCAGGTTTTATGATTGAAATGCCAGGCGGTGACCATGGTAAAGACTACCTATACGCTGATATGGCTAATGGCGCTTACTACACCATATCGCGACTCAACCTGTACAACTTTGTTGACAACAAAACTCAGGAAACTATTGAACTGGGGCTCGATAGCGCTTTTAATTTGAGTATACCAGGCGAAATCCTGTCAAAAGAGAGAACCACACGCTTTGGATATCCCTGTTACGACATAAAGAATAAAACTGCCACGGGTGATTACCAGCGCTATCAGGTAATTATCACCCCGCTGGAACTGTTTGTTTTTAAAGTAGGCGGTCCGGGAAAATTTGTGAAAATTACCAAGCACTCTGATGACTTCTTTAACAGCATTCGTTTTATCAAAAAGCCTTCAAAGGGCTGGGAAAATTTTGTTTCAGAAAAAAGTGGTTTCAGTGTAGAACTCCCGCAATACCACGACAGAAAAGGAGCCGAAAACTATGGGGCGAAATCAGGAATGTATCACAACCTTATCCAAGCTTATGACGGTTTCAATAAGGACCATTTCCTTGTTATGCAAAGAGCACTGCATGATGTCAACTACATAGAAGATGACAGTTTTGAGCTGAGAATGATAGTTGATGCCTTTAAGGAGGAGCATAAATACAAAGTCACTTCCAGGGAATTGGGAAAGCTTGACACTGGACATCCCTGGTTTAAAGCGCATTTAAGCAGTGAAGAAAAGGGCGAAATGGACATTATGTGTGTCCTTAAGGGCCCGCAGTATTTTGTGTTAATGAGTCGTACTGAGAACGAAGCTGCCCGAGACAGGTTCTTCAATTCCTTCAAAGTGCAAAGGTCGGTGTCATCCCTACCTATAGTGACAGTAAGAGATACTGCCCTACTCTTTGAAGTGCAAACAGTAAGGCAGCAAGGCACCAAATTCAGACCTTACATCCTAAGGCGAAGTAAAGGCAGATACTCCTATAGAAAAACAAAGAAGTACGAGGCTTCATCAAAAGACCATGACTTCTTTAATATTCAAACTGCGGAAGTAATCGATTTAGGCCATTACAAGTACCACGACTACTATGAGCTGGAGGCGGACAAAGAGTATTGGAATGATGTACAGGATGGACTAATTGATGACGACTATCAAGGTCTTGCGGTAGAAAAATTTGAGACCGTAGACGAAGAAGGTTACAAAGTTGTCACTTTCGATGTGTCTGACAGTTCAAGTCATAGAAAGATTTATGGCATGTTCCTTTGGAAAGGTGGTGTGGTATATACTGCCAAAACCTGTTACGACGGCCTACTTGGACTAAGTGACTTCCAAAAGCAATTTTTTGAAACCTTTAAGCCCTTTGCCGACACATCCGCTGGTGTAGATGTATTTAGTGACAAGGGGGACTATATGTTAGGAAAACTCAATAGTAAAGACAGTACCGACAGAAAAGCGGCTTTTGCTTCTCTCTACCGTTATTCCTACTTTAAGGACGATCAGGCGGAACGCATGATCAAGTTCATTGACAGCTATGACTTTGATGAAGATGAAGATCACAAAAAGTACCAGGCTGAAATAATGGAAGAGCTGGGATATCTAAAAGATCGCGCAGATTATATCATCCCTTATTGTATTGACAAATACAAGGCTTCTGCCGAAGATCGACCTGATTTGCAGTTTGCCGCTCTACAGGTACTGGCTGAACTGGAAACTAAAGAAGCCATTAAGGCCTTTAGGGAGCTTGTGGTTGAAGATCCTCCCCTGACGCAGGGAAACGACATTCTGTATATTTTCTATCGGCTAGATGATTCTCTGGAATTGGCCGTTGATCTATATCCATCACTGCTGGATTTAACCGAATTTGAAGAGTATGAAACCTATGTATACCGTTTGCTGGCTGCCACTGTGGACAGTGGTTTAACAGACGGTAGCATCTATAAAGGACAGTTGAGAAACATTCTGAAGGAAGCGAAGTATGCTTTGAAACGTCAGCAAAGCCGTGATCAGACGGAAACCAAAAGCGATATCTATGATGACTACTTCGATGCTGACTATTACGAGTCTATTTGGTCCAGACATGAATTGTCATACTTCACAAGTTTGCTTATTCCTTTTAAAAGCGAACCCGATGTGGCCAAACTGCTTAACGATATGCTTAAAATAGAGGACAAGGAATTAAAGCTTCATCTAGCCCTTATGCACCTGAATGCTGGCATGGATGTGGCAGCAGAAGTATTGGAAGACCTACAGGAAAAAGACGAAGACCTGCCTTTACTCTATGACAACCTTAAAAACATTGAACGCACTGACCTCATGGACGAGGAAAGAACTACTCAATACCTTATGGCTAAAGGAAGGCTATTTGCCGGATATGACGACGAAAAAGACTCTATTGAGTTTATCAAAACCCAGGAGTATACTACCAATGAGGGAAGAGCCGGAGTTATTTACTTATTTAAAAGTAAGGAAGAAGATGACGAAGAATGGGAATTGAATTTTGTAGCTTACACCTTTAAGAACAGTACCAAGGCAAAATCACATATTAAAACCAGGTACGACTACTACAAAAAGGGAATTTCCTTTAATGACAAAGACGAAGAAGATTTGAACGACAAAATCAAAGATTATGTGAAATGGCTTTCAGTAAAAGACCATAAGAGAGTTGCTGATTTATTCCGTTCCAACTACAGCTCATACTTCAATTTTTAACACAGGAAAATTGAGGATTCGAGCCCGTTGCACATTTGTGTAACGGGCTTTTTCATTATTCACAGCCTATTGAACTGCATTGTGGCGTTACCGTAATTATATGCTTAAGTCCTTCGCAACTTTCAACACTTCCATCTTCTCCATAGTGTTTCTGTATTGTATCCTCATTTTTGGCATCTGGTGGATTTTGAGTGACATAACAATTGAAATCTACACCATCGCAGTCTTCATAACTTTCTTCTACTTTATACCATGGAAACTCGCAAACACCCTCACAACATTCCATTCCTGGAAAGCAGGGTTTATCAAGAGAGTTAATTTTATCAATTAATACTTTACACTTTAACCAATGTTCCTGAGCCTCAGCCAGAGACTTCTCATATACTTTTGAGTTTGCAAAAGCCCTACTCGCCATCATTTCTTTGTAAATAGTCAATGCATCCTTAAGGCCTAAATAGCCTTTTGAAAGAAGTTCGTTTAATTTTTTTAATCCACTCTTCAAGTTCAAGTTTTCTGACTGTAAAATTGCCATCGATTTTTCGGCCTTGTCCTTAATATCCATAAACTCAAACAATCCAAAGCTTAAACAGTCTACCATGCTCTTCTTTGGGTCTAAGCAGTCTGAAAACATCTCTGCTACTACCTCTTTTAAAAGCTCATAGGTAGATTTGAGCTTATCCGACAGCTTTCCTTGCGATTTAAGAATTGATTTGGCTTTATCTATTTGCTTTGAATATTTGCCCTTCAGCAGATACAACTCCGCAAGATTTCCCGCAACTACCAGCAACGAAATTGAAAATGCACCATAGTTGGCGGCAATGTCCATCCAATCTTCTACCTGAGAATATGCCGTAGTCATGGTTTGGCTGTTTGCAGCCTGATATTCACTAAATGAAATTGCTAACTGATCTTGAAGTGAAGATAGAATGGGAGAAGGACAGTCAAACTCCTTGGCTTGCGCTTCTAAGCTCCAAGAAAACAACATACTCTGTTGCAATGCAAGTTGATTTGTTATTTTGTTCAACTCTTCAATTTTGGAATCTGCCTCAGTTTTCAGCTTCTCCCCTTTACTAAATAGATCATCATACTGTTTTTTGACCTTTTCAGATTCCTGGAAAAGCGCTTTTATTTTTCCTATCAGATCTTTAATCTCATCAAGCATTTTTTCAAGGCCAGCCAGCGCTTCCCAAGCTTTTTTAGAGGCTTGGTATATTTTTTTAAACATTTCTTTACTGGTTTCCAGACTGCTTCCTTTGAGTAACTTGTTATCTGGAAAAGTAGAAGAGATATCGTATCTCATTGTAAGCCTAGCCTCTTTACCTGAAGAAATAGGAGCTATTAGCACAATTAACACTCCTAAAGTTGTCATGATTAGTTTCCTATACATAATTTTATTTTAGGTGTTTGACACTTATTTCTTCCCTTTTGAAGCTTCGAAGATTTAAGTCTATGGATTTGCAACCATGTGCTCCCAACACGTGAATGCGGCAAAAGCCTCTTGGTATGTTTTTAAAAACAAACTCTCTACCTTGGATTCTATGAATGAACGAATACGGATTGCTCAGAAGGGAATCTTCGTTTACGTATTTAAGGACAATGGCAAGCATGGATGTATCTGCCATCTCATCGTCTATTGACACCCTTAAATCACATGTCTTAATAACTTCTGGACGAGCATGAAATTTAAAAACTTCAGACTTACTGGGTAGTATGTCAATTGTCGTATCTAAATGGTACATAGGGTTGCCACTAACTGACAATGTATAGGTTGTGCTGTCTATAACACTCAGTACAAACTGACCTAAAGAATCGGTATCTCTATAGTAGAGTTCGTTACCATGATACTCCTTTAGTTTTAGCGAAATGTTTGACAGTGGTTTTCCGTCTTCAGCGCTCAATGTTCCAAGAACACTGCAATGTGGATCTAATTTCAACACCTGAGAAACCAGCCGATCACCTTCGCGTACTTCGAACTCTCCATGGTTAAATAAAGAAGTGTAGGAATTACCCCAGTTATCATCTAAACTGGCTTCGTATACTCCAGGAGGAAGGTAATTTATTGAGAACTCACCCTTAGCGCTACTAGCCGTAAACAATTCATCACCTTCACCTTCCCCTTTCTTACTCAAAACCAAGGAATAAACCGAACCGCTCACTTCATTTAGCCCTTCAACTGAAATGCTGGCGAGACAACTTCCCCTGAACTGTGATGATGTAACCAGATTCCAGCTAGCATTATTCATGCAAACTATCACAGTATCTACTTTCTTTACCCCTTTACCTATCGCTTGCACTTTATATCGACCTTTTTCAATGCCATTAAGCGCAAAACGACCATCCGGTGCTGCTCTTACATAGACAAGCTTCGACCGGGCTGTATCCATTGACTCAACTCTGACCCAACAGTTCCGTATTAGTTCTGAAGTAGCAGAGTTTCTTACCATACCCTGAACTTCGAGAGATGAAGTAACTAGCTCTTTAACTACTTGTTGTCCCATACTCAAACTAAGCGCACCTCTTCGATCAACACCCCCATTTAGTCTTGACTTCAACTCATATTCTCCTGGCTTAAGCTCAATTACATATTTGTGCTTTGGTATCGTATTCAAATACCAATTGTCCTTTCTATTCGAAACCGCCAGACTCCAATAGTTTGATTTTACTTGAAGGGAGTCATTCGTATTAATAATGAGACTTGATATAGAATCACTACTCATCGAACTTAAAATGATATGAATTCCTTTAATAAACCGGTTCTCAGAAATTGATATTACACGAGTATTACTCCACCCAGTTTGAGATGATAATTTCACTTCATAGTCTCCCTGTTCAACGAGCATCAAGAAATAACCATTGCTATCCAAGTATGCCTGCTGCACTGGGCTTCCTTCTGGTAGTTTGTTCAATGAGATAAGGACTTTCTCTTCCTGGGGTTTGTCCAAAACACCATACAACATAACCATATCTCTACTTCTCTTTGAACTTGTTTCATAATACACCTGCTTTTTGCCAAGTCGAATACCTAAAATTTCAAGTTCAATTCTGTTGCAACTCAGAAGAGCGAATATTCCAATTGTAAATAAGAACAAGCCTTGACGAACGATACACTTCATATTTTACCTATATAATTGTTAAAACTCCCTGAGTAATGCTAAAACTTCCCAGACCGGAGTAAAAACTCTTGATTTTCAACCAATTTGTTGGCTCACATAAATAACTATGTGTCCAATACTGACCATCATACTCTGTCATGAGTGACATTCCGAGAGGTAAATAGAGTTGTATTCCTCCAAATAAACCTTTGAATGCATGTGCTTGAGAAGGCCCCATTAAATAGTCCCAAACAGGTGTTCCGTAGCCCAAGATAACCTCAGTTGCCACAAGATCATTTAGCCATTTCCTCTTTTTAGATGCCACTACATATGTTGAGTTAAACAAGCGAGTACCAACCATATCCTGAATCCCAATTGCGATTTGAGGTGTGTACACGCTTTCCTTCGCTAACACGAACTTTGTACTAAACATTCTATCGATATAGTATTCATATCTATATGTTGAGTCGTCAACTCTTCTGGTTGGACTTCCAAACAGTCGCATACCAGCATCAAACCTTGAATGAAAACCAAAGCTTACACTAATAGACCAATTCCTATTCCAGGGGGACGTATGATCTGGGCTGAACGGCGCTGTGAAATAGCTAATCCCCATCAAGGCTTTGCCGGTATCCACAATTGCCGCACTGGGTATCTTTGACAACCCCATACTGCCATACACGGTTTGCGAACTACAATAATTAATCCCAAGTAAAATTGAGAAGCAAAAACCAGTCACCGTCTTTGTCATAATTATTCAGTATTTGAGAACCTGAGCCTAACCAATGGAATAAAGCAATACAAGCTATTCGTGTTTACACTATATCCAAAGCGAAAGGTGTTTAGCATTTTAGAAAGCTTGCTCGGCCCAATTACACGTATGTTGATGCCGGCAATATGATCACCCGTATATCCCAATCGCTCTTCATAATAAAAACCTAAGGAGATAAAGCGAAAGCTTCGATTAACCGCCAATCTAGCACCATATGGAGCTCTGTTTACTCCTACTAGCTTACCAAGCTTAATGCTAATTCTTACTTTCTCGTACGTATGTCGATACGTTAGCACGGCCAAATTGACCAAGTGCCAAATACCCGGGGCTAGTCCAACTTGACATTGAAACCCAAACCCATTTTTCCAACTTTCAGAACCTCTTAAGAAAAACTCACTTGTTAAGAGCTGGATACTACCGGCACTCGGTGCTTTGCCTGTATATCCGCGATAAGAAACCGACCATGACTTATATCGGGTAAGAGGCACATCAATACTATAACTTAAACCCAAAAAGCGCTCTGGATTGAAATAAGATCTTGGGTTCTCAAACAATAAACGTGATATTCTATATCTAGGTCTCCATTGTTGATACCCTAATATAGCGCTTACTAAAACTCGATGTGGAAATGCCTTCTTTCCAAACGAAAATTTGACTCTATTGTGGTACTGCAGATTGAAGTTCAAAAATCTATTTCGGATAGCACCAGAAGTAAAGTCTGTTTCCTTAGATATAAAGATTTGGTATTTCTTATCTACATGAGTTCTTAGTGTGTTGCGAATGTTCCGAAATGGCAGAGTTAGACTACCCTTTGAAAGTATATTTTCAAGATTTAAGTGTACCGCAACTTGACTTGATACCACTGAGTTTACTTCGGTCACTGTGTCTTGTATCGGCAATCCAAAGCAAGAAAAGGTAGTAATGCAAATTAAACAAGCCATTAATTCGACTCTAAGCCGGTGACTTTTCAACTTTGCCTCAGATACGCGTTCCCATACAAAATACCAATTCATTTATATCCTAACATATTGAGCTCACAGCAAGTGTTCTTCAGAAACTCATTATGGAATCTAGATATCATTTTTCTAATACAACTATTTATTTAGCTAGCAGACTATATGCCATACTTTGTGAATCAGTTTATTGAGTCAACGGGAAAAAAATGAACTAGCAATACAAAACACGGTCTTCACATAAACCTTCTATGGTTTTAGAACGGTAGTATATCACATCTTAATAACACCGAAATTTTAAGGGAAAGAGATTCGTCCGACCGAGTGATTTCTCTTACAACACCTTGGAACTTCTGCTTCCAAAAAAAAGCCCCTTCCAGCACATTACTGAAAGGGGCTTCCATATTTGTTTGTAAGTATCTCTAGCTAATCTTACGCATTCTCAAGCTTAATGGAGTGATTTCGAGGTACTCATCATCTTTTACGTACTCCATGGACTCTTCAAGTGAGAATTGAATTTTGGGAGCAATTTTTACCGCATCATCGCTACCTGATGTACGCATATTCGTGAGCTTCTTGCCTTTTATAAGGTTCACTTCCAAATCGTTATCACGCGTATTTTCTCCGACTACCTGACCTTTATAGATCTTCTCGTTGGGATCTACATAGAACTTGCCTCGGTCCTGTAACCTGTCAATCGCATAGGCCAATGCCTGGCCTGATTCCATAGAAACCAAAGAACCATTTCTACGCTGGTTCAACTCACCTTTAAAGGGTTCATATCCAATTAAACGGTGGGTCATAATGGCCTGGCCAGCGGTTTGTGTTAAAACGATGTTACGCATGCCAATAAGGCCTCGAGAAGGGATATTGAATTCAAGGTGCTGCATGTCGCCTTTAGGCTCCATTACCAGCATCTCACCTTTTCTTTGAGTGGCCAATTCAATTACCTTACCTGCATATTCTTCGGGTACATCAACCACCAATGTCTCTACAGGCTCGTGTTTCATACCATCAATGGTTTTGAAAATTACCTGTGGCTTACCTACCTGGAGCTCATATCCTTCACGACGCATGGTCTCAATAAGAACCGATAGGTGAAGAATACCTCTGCCGTACACGTTAAATCTATCTTCACGCTCCGTTTCTTCCACCCTTAGGGCCAGGTTTTTCTCTGTTTCCTTAAAGAGTCTGTCTCTAAGATGTCTTGAAGTAACAAACTTTCCTTCCTTGCCAAAGAATGGAGAAGTATTGATGGTAAACAACATGCTCATGGTAGGCTCATCTACTTCAATCCTTTGGATAGGTTCGGGATTTGTAGCATCGGCAATGGTATCACCAATTTCAAACTCTTCTAAGCCCACTACAGCGCAAAGGTCTCCTGAACGAACAGAAGAAACCTTCTTACGACCAAGGCCTTCAAAAACGAACAGCTCCTTGACACGCACTTTCTTAAATACATCGCCTTTCTTGCAAAGTTTGTAGTCTTTCCCTTCTTCAAGAGTGCCTCTGTATACTTTACCTATGGCAATTCTTCCAACAAAACTTGTATAGTCCAAAGAAGTAATCTGCATTTGCGGAGTTCCTTCTTTCTCTTCAGCTTCAGGAGCGTACTCTATTATTGCATCAAGCAAGGGCACTATGTTGTCAGTAGGCTTGTTCCAGTCTTCGCCCATCCAGCCCTGTTTAGAAGAGCCGTACAGCGTTGGGAAGTCCAACTGCTCTTCTGAGGCGTCAAGGTTAAACATCAAATCAAACACTGCTTCTTGTACTTCTTCAGGACGGCAATTAGGCTTATCTACTTTGTTTACCACCACTATCACCTTCAAGTTGAGTTCAATTGCCTTACTCAGTACGAAGCGGGTTTGCGGCATCGGCCCTTCAAAGGCATCTACCAACAACAACACACAATCGGCCATTTTCAAGACACGTTCAACTTCACCGCCAAAGTCGGCGTGACCAGGAGTGTCTATGATGTTGATCTTAATGTCTTTATAAACCACTGAAACATTCTTAGAAAGAATGGTAATTCCTCTTTCACGTTCCAAATCGTTGTTGTCAAGAATTAAGTCAACAGACTCTTTTCTATCATCCAATAACTGTGACTCGTGAATGATCTTATCAACGAGTGTGGTCTTACCATGATCGACGTGGGCGATGATGGCTACGTTCCTGATAGACTGCATGCAGCTTCTTATTTGAAGGCGCGAAGGTCAACTTATTCAGACTGATAACCATTACTTCTTAATGAATTTTTCCAGAATACTTCAGTCATTCACTAATTCGCGGCATTCTAACACATAAACAAAGCCGTTTACATGTTCTTAAAGAAGTTTAAAGAGGCAGTCTTAGCGTAAGATACTGGTATTCCAAAACTGCTGACCCGCCTGTGCCTTGATCATGTACACACTATTTGGAAGACCTGCTAAATCAAATGAAACCACTCCACTTGAGGTGTTTTTAGAAGCTACCAATTGTCCATTGACGTTAAAGATAGATACCTGAAATTGTGTTTCTTCAGAATTTGAAAGTGTGAGTCTTGCTGCACTCGAAGAGTATTTCATTTCAAATGAAGGTGTAACAGGGTCCTTAAATCCAACAGAATTCCAGCTTCTCGAGATTTGACAGGTGTCATTGGAAGCTACCAATGTCAGGTTTCCATTCACTGATGTTTTAAAGGTATCTACTCTTTGGGTATCACCATCAAAAATCCAATAGTGCCATGAGTAACTGTTTTTATTGCGTAGGTAGAGCCCCGTAGAAGGCCATCCGTCTACATCAAGTTCAGCCAGCGGTGTGTGTATATAGGCTACAATAGGATCTTCATTCGCCCCATCGAAAGGATATTGGTCGCTACAATCCTTTTCTACACCTGTTCTAGGGTCTTTTACCTTGCTCCACACTTCGGCGGATATTTTACTTTTACCTCCGGTCCTAGTGTCAACCAGCAGTCCGATTTTTTTTCTTTTTGATGGAACATTTACTGTAGTACCCGGAAACTTTATGATTGCCCTGGCCTGACCAATCGCCGTCATATTCAGTTCAATGAACAGAGAGTCTCCGTTGCAAACAGAATCGTTAAGGAGCTTAAAGTCGATTTGTGGTCCTATAACTGTAATAAATCCCGTTTTCGTAATGCTGTCTTTACAACCATTTGCAGTTTCAGCATAGAATGACACATCATAACGACCAGCGTCTAAATAGGTATGGGCTGGGTTCTGGAGTACACTTTTATCTCTCACGTCTCCAAAGGACCACTTGAATTTTACAGATTGATCCTTGTAATTATGACTACTCAAATCCATAAAAGCCGCAGACGAGGGCGTACAAATAAGAGTATCCGGAACTTTATCTGCCAAATTGAAGTCAATAGTAAAAGAATCACATTGTGAGTAAGCTTTCTGGACAGTGAATACCAACAGAAGTAGGAGGAAGTTTTTCATAGGAGTTTAACTTTATTGATATTCAAAAGGTACAATTCCAAACCTCTAATGGCTTAATCCCCCCTATTAATAATTGCAAACCGACTAAAGCCCTCATTCGTAACTTACTGAACTTCAAAATAAAGCGAATCAAGTATTTTGATTCTGGCACCAGGCTATCTCAGTGCTATTTCGTTATTCTTTCAATTCTTTTGAGCAAAGTTGAGGCCTTGGCATACCCTTGACCTATTAAGTGATGCTCCCCATTGTGCAATAAAACTATGGATGGAAAACTGTTCACTCCCAGCTTTCTTGAACGCTGAAAATCAGCTCGGGTTTTGAGTTTCAATTCTTCCGATTCAAACATCCTTTTGAACTCTTTCCGGTCTACTCCCAAGGCTTCAGCCTGTCGCGCATAGGTATCTGTACTGGCAGGGTTAAAGTTGTCTATGTAAAATCCCTTTTGAATCAATTTAAAATATTCAAACTCCTTTTCAGGTGCCAACATTCTCATAGTTACTACCGCCCTACAGGAAGGTTCAGTGTCATATAGCAACTCAGAACTATCCAAAATGCCATAACTGAACTTTTGCCCGGTCCGCTTATTCACTTCTTCCCAATGATGCGTAAGAAAGGATTTGAGCTCGCCCATGGTCTCTGTCCCATAAGGTCGTAGTCCGCCAGTAAGTACTTCAAATTCCACTCCTATTGCCAAACTGTTTTTAACTTCTAACAGCTCCGGTGCGAAACCATAGCACCAGGAACACATAGGATCTCCCACATAAATGAGCTTGCTTGTATGACCAGTATTCATTGACAAATTCATTACACCACATAACACCAATAGAAACAGCGACAAACTTTTCTTTCCCATAATCTTACAAACCTAATGATAGAGGTTTCGTTCGCAATATCTTCAAAAACAACCTTTATTGAGCTCCCTGAAATACTTTGCCAGGTACAGAAACAAAAAAGGGAGCCGTAAAGCTCCCTTTCTATTTTGAATGGATTTAAATCTATCCGTTTGCCAATGCTTCGGCACCACCCACAATCTCCAGGATTTCGTTGGTAATGGTTGCCTGACGTGCCTTGTTGTACTCAATAGACAAGTCTCTCAACAGGTCCTGTGCATTTTCTGTGGCACTATCCATGGCTGTCATTCGAGCACCGTGCTCTGAAGCATTTGAATCCAATAAGGCCTTGAAAAGAGAAATTTTCAAAGATCTTGGAACCAACTCATCAAGTATTGAAACCTTGCCAGGCTCAAAAATGAAATCGTTATTGCTTTCAGTAGCTTCTAAGGTACCTGCAACAGGGAGCCATTGCTCAAACGTTGCAAAATAGGTAGCGGCATTCTTAAAGCGGTTGTACACTACGTGGATTTGCTTGTAGTCACCACTCTCATAAAGCTCCATAAGGTCTTCTGCAATGCCTTCTGCTTCTTCCCAACCAAAGTTCTGAAAAAAGCCATCGTGCTTTTTGATAATGTTTGCGCCAAAACGCTCTACAAGCTCTCTACCCTTCTTACCTACGCAGTAAAAATCAATAAGGCCACTGTTGTACTCAGAAGCCAACTCGCCTTGAAATTTACTTTTGAGGCTTTTAAACAATCCAGAGTTAAAACCACCGCAGAGACCTCTGTCAGCAGTTACCATCACATAGAGTGTTTTATTTCCAGAAGGAGCGTTGAAATACTTTTCAGAGGTGCTGCCTTCCACATTACCTGATACGTTGCCTAGCAATTCATTCATTTTTTCTGCGTAAGGACGCATTTGCTGAATCTTTTGCTGTGCACGCCTCAACTTGGCAGCCGAAACCATTTTCATGGCTTTGGTAATCTGCTGGGTTGATTTTACCGAGGTAATCCGGTTACGTACTTCCTTTAAGTTTGCCATGAATGCTTATTTAGTACTTCGCTGAAAGATCAGCACATACTTTCTCTACTACTGCAAGTTTGTCTTTGTCTAGTTTTCCTGCCTTGAATGAATCAAGTACATCCTGATGTTTCAACTCTAGAAACTCAACAAACTCTTTCTCAAATTCTTTTACTTTCTCTACAGGAACGTTCTTCAACAGTCCTTTAGATCCTGCGTAAATGATTGCTACTTGCTTCTCAACAGGTACCGGGCTGAATTGATTTTGCTTCAATACCTCCACGTTTCTTGCTCCTTTATCCAATACCGCTTTGGTAGCAGCATCAAGGTCAGAACCGAATTTTGAGAAGGCCTCAAGCTCGCGGTATTGCGCCTGATCCAATTTCAAGGTACCAGATACCTTCTTCATTGACTTAATCTGAGCCGAACCACCCACACGAGATACAGAGATACCCACGTTAATGGCAGGACGCACACCAGAGTTGAACAAGTCGTTTTCCAAGAAAATCTGACCATCCGTAATAGAAATTACGTTGGTAGGAATATAGGCAGAAACGTCACCAGCCTGGGTCTCAATAATTGGAAGAGCGGTAAGAGAACCACCACCTTTCACTTTATCTTTAAGACTCTCAGGAAGATCGTTCATGTTTTTAGCAATGCTGTCATCAGCAATCACCTTAGCCGCTCTTTCAAGAAGTCTTGAGTGCAAGTAGAATACATCACCAGGGTATGCTTCACGACCTGGAGGACGACGAAGCAATAGTGATACCTCACGGTAAGCAACTGCTTGTTTTGACAAATCATCAAATACAATCAATGCAGGACGACCTGTATCACGGAAGTATTCACCAATAGCCGTACCAGCAAAAGGTGCATAGAACTGCTGTGGTGCAGGGTCAGAAGCAGAAGCCGATACTACTACAGTATAAGCCATTGCTCCATATTTCTTTAACGTTTGTACTGTGGCGGCCACAGTTGATGCCTTTTGACCTGATGCTACGTACACACAGAAAACAGGCTCACCTCTATCGTAAAACTCCTTTTGGTTGATAATGGTATCAAGAGCGATAGTTGACTTACCTGTTTGACGGTCACCAATAATCAACTCCCTTTGTCCACGACCAATTGGTATCATTGCATCAATCGCTTTGATACCCGTTTGTAGTGGCTCAGCAACTGGCTCACGGAAAATTACACCAGGAGCTTTTCGCTCCAAAGGCATGTTGTACAATTCGCCTGTAAGCGGGCCTTCACCATCGATAGGCTCACCCAACGCGTTCACAATACGACCCAACATTCCTTCACCTACTGATACAGAAGCAATTTGATTGGTTCTTTTTACGGTATCTCCTTCTTTAATTTCGTCAGAAACACCCATAAGTACCGCACCTACGTTATCCTCTTCAAGGTTAAGTACGATTCCTTTAACACCATTTTCAAACTCGATGAGCTCACCGGCTTTTACACCGCTCAAACCGTAGATACGGGCAATACCATCACCCACTTGCAATACGGTTCCTACTTCTTTAAGTTCAGCTTCTGATTTAAACTCAGATAATTCCTGACGGATGATTGCAGAAACTTCGTCTGGTCTTACTGCTGCCATGGTTCTTTTTTTGTTGTTTTAGTCTAAAAGGTCTTTTTTAAGCTCATTGAGCTTTGAGGAAACACTGGCGTCAAGCAAGCGATCCTTATATCTTATCTTAAAACCTCCAATGAGGTCTTCATCTATCACTGTTTCCAGTCTTACATCTTCACCAGTAGCATCGCGCAACATTTTTGTCACAGCATCATTGGTGGCATCTGTTGTCTTTGAAGTTGTGTAAAGCACAGCATCAGCAATTTTCTCGTGAGTCTTGTATTGCGTCAGGAACATCTCCATCACTTCGAAAATGAGATGGGATCTGTTCTTTCTTACAATCACTTCAAGAAACTTGTAAGTAAGCTCGTGTACTTTCCCTTGGAAAAGGGACTTTAAAATGGCAAGCTTCTTTTGAGGCAATACAATTGGGTTCTTAAAAAGAACCACCAGTTGTCGGCTTTCCTCGCAAGTGCCTACCATAAGCTCAACGTCTTTCTCAACTTCCTTCAAAGCTTTGTTCTCAATACTTAAATCGAGAAGGGCTTTAGCGTAGCGGGATGTGATTCTGTATTGAGACATTTGCTTTCTTAGTTAAACTTTGAATCTTTCAAGTAGTTGTCAACCAATTCTTGCTGCTTGCCCGAATCGCTCAACTCTGATTTCAAGATAACAGTAGCTGCACTGATGGCGATATCTACTACTTCTTTCTTTAATTCCTTGAAAGCCTGTTCTTGCTCTCTCTTAATTTCTTCATTGGCCTTGGCAAGAATGCTAGCTGCTTCTTCCTTAGCTGTGTTTTGAGCTTCAGATACTACTCTGTCGCGAGTTTCCTTCGCTTCTTTGAGGATCATATCACGCTCGTTTTTAGCTTCTCTTACAAGCTTTTCATGATCGCTTTGAAGGTTCTTCATTTCTTCACGAGCTGCTTCAGCAGCTTTCAAAGAATCTTCAATCTTTTGATCACGCTCATTAACCGTTTTCAAAATAGGCTTCCAGGCAAACTTGCCTAGAATAAAGACCAAGCATAAAAATGTAATGGTCGTCCAAAAAATCAATCCAAAACCAGGGGTTACTAATTCCATTGTGTTTTTGTTTTTGGTTTAAAAGCGGCCTGCAACCAATCGTTGATCAGGCCACTTTTGAAATTTTTGATCTCTTAGCTTCCTAAGAGAGCTACTACGATACCGAAAAGACCAGCACCTTCAATAAGGGCAGCCGCGATAATCATAGCGGTTTGAATTTTTGAAGTTGCTTCTGGCTGTCTTGCAATAGCTTCCATTGCAGATCCACCAATTCTACCGATACCAAGACCAACGCCTAAAACGGCTAGGCCTGCTCCGATCGCTGCGATACTTCCTCCCATGAGTTATGTATTTAATTGTTTAATGAGCTAGTTAAAATATTAATGATGGTCTGAAGGCATTGCCTGACCAATAAAAAGTGCCGTAAGCAGTGAGAATATATACGCCTGCAAAAAGGCTACAAGAACTTTAATAATGAAAATGAACAGAGTCAATGGAACTGCCGCCACAGCCATTACTTCTGTCTCAAATATGAAGATCAAGGAAATCAAACTCAGGATTACAATGTGTCCTGCTGTCATGTTAGCGAACAAACGAATCATAAGAGCGAATGGCTTGGTAAACACTCCAATAAGTTCTATAGGAGCCAAAAGTATTTTCACTGGCACGGGTACCCCTGGCATCCAAAAGATGTGCTTCCAAAAGGCGCCATTGCTGTTTACCAAAACAAGGACTAATGTGAAGGCAGCCAGTACCAATGTAACCGCTATGTTACCAGTGGTGTTGGCGCCACCTGGAATGAAAGGAATCAAACCAAGCATATTGTTGATCCAGATGAAGAAAAACAAAGAACATAGGTATGGCACAAATCGCGCGTACTTATCGCCAATGTTGGGCTTGGCCACGTCGTCACGAATAAAAACAACGAATGGTTCAATAAATGAACCAATTCCTTTTGGAACTCCTGTCTTGGTGTAGGCTCTTGCCGCTGACAAGAACATAATCAAAATAAGAATGGCTCCAAATAGTATAGAAGCCACATTCTTAGTGATAGAAAAATCCATAGGAGCAACATTTAGAATGCTCTCTTCTCCATTTTCGTCTACTTCAATATCTAGAAACTGACCATGCGCATTCGCTTCAGCTGAAGCATGGTAAATATGGCCGTGAATCTTTACAAAGTCCTGTCCACCGAAAGTGGCTCTGTGGGTACCGTGATCATCGTGGTGAAAAGCGGAAGACATACCAGTTGCCAATCCATTTTCAGTCCACAAGATGATAGGTAATGGCAAGGAGATCGCATGTCCGTCCCAGTCCATTATGTGCCAATCATGCGCATCCATAATGTGGTGCATAATCACTCCGGTCACATCTAATTCCGAATCTTCAGTACTTTCCACGGCCGCATGCTCTTCGTTCGCGTCGTGATGGGCATGTTCGTCATGTCCGTGCTGAGCAAAAGCTGGAGAGCTGAAAACATGGCCTAAAGCGATCAAACTAAGGATTATAGTCTTTAACACTGGTCCGATTTTCATGTCGATATTCATTACCTTGCTTAAAAATCGGTGCAAATGTAGAACTATTCTATTCTTTACAGCTGCAAGCTCTCCCTTTTATCAACAAGAGTTAAAAAAACTCTGTAAGTCCTACTTTTTCAAGTGCTTCACAAAACCCCTTGTTTGCAAGAAAAGTCCCAGGAAATAAGGTCCCATAAAATGTACAATGGCAATTCGGTTTTCCACCCCTGATAATTTGATCATCACCACCAGAAACAGAATTACCACAAAGAACTTTGACATGCTTGAAATCAAAAAGATATTGGCAGCCGAACCCGACTCGGGTTTAAATCTGGATACCAGAAGTAGGGAGCCTGCCGAAGCGATGTAGAGCACTACATATATTCCCATAGTCCATAAAACAGGGAGTTGCTGCTCGGTACTCAATTGTGAGTTGATGCCAGTATGCACAATGGCCAAAACTAAATGGATGAGGGCACCTTTACCCAAAACTTTGCTCATGTATTACTCACTTCTACTGATAATGCCTTTGAGCCCCAAATACAAACCTGCGGCCACGCCTATCAAACTCAATACTAAAGTATATAAAGGTGTTTCGTTTTGCGAGCGATTGTCAAGATAATCACCTAGCCAGGCCATCCCGCCAATGACTACGGCCATTTGCATTCCAAGGCCAGAATATTGTAGAAAATTATTGAACGGCTTTGACTTGTTCTTTTTTGGATTGCCCATTCAAAGAAGGTGTTTTTTGTCGTGCTGACTGCATGTCTATGGTACCATTCACAATGGCACCAGGGTCTGTTTTTACCTGATGGGCATAAATCTCACCTTCAACCTGTGCGGTAGACTTTAAATACAATAGTCCGGATGAATTGATACTGCCTTTGATCAAGCCCTCCACTTCCGCGTCCTTGCAGGTAATTTTTCCATCCACTTCCCCTTTTTCACCAATAACCAATTTCCCAGTAGCTTCTATTTCGCCTTCTAACCTACCGTCTATTCTCAAACCGCCACTGGATTCAATGGCGCCCTTAACAGTAGTTCCTTGTCCTATATGGTTTCTAGCGTTCACCGCCTCTTCAGCTTTCTTTGAGTTGTTAAACATCTTGTATGTATTAGAATACTATAAAATTCTCTGGATTCAAAGGTTGACCATTGCGCCATAACTCAAAATGAAGGTGGGGACCCGAAGTCAATTCTCCACTGTTTCCAATAATGGCTATGGATTCACCGGCTCGCACAAAATTACCAACAGATTTCAATAAAACAGAATTGTGCTTATAGACTGATATATAATTGTTTAAATGCTGCAACATGATCACGTTGCCTGTAGTAGCCGAAAACTCCGAGTAAATCACTGTTCCATCAAGTGCGGCTTTTATAGGAGCATCCTTTTCGGCAATCAAGTCTACCGCATAGTGGTTTTTGGCAGCGCTAAAGCCTTCATTTACAATTCCATTTACCGGAGGGTAAAAGTGAAGAAGTTCCCCTCTTCCCTCCTTTTTATTGTTGAGTCCATAGGCGTCGTTCTCTAGCTCCCTTCGCATGGCACTATCTTCAGGAGATATGTACATTAATTTGTCTGGGTCCACGTTTTCGTTGGCCTGGGCTTCCGTTTCAGAGTTATCTTCTGCAAAAACCTCATCCTCTCCCTTAAGAATTTTGAGTTGGGCATCAAGGTACTTGGTCTTCATGTCCAATTCATGTTCAATGGAGTCTATCGTCTTGGACAAAATCAACGCCTGCTCTTCAGATTGGGCATAACTTCCATTATCAAGCAAGTAGGAATTCAATGGAGTATATAGTAGAACAACCAGGCTCAGTCCTAAGCCCAGCACAAACATTACGCTCAACAACATGATTAAATGGAGCCAGGTAGCGCTGAAACTTGAGATCTCCTCAAAGTTCTCAGGATTGATCACATTGATCCGGTACTTGTCTCGGAGTTTCGAAAAAAAACCTTTCTTCTCTTTGTTCATTTACCTGCCTTGGCAAATATCTCCCCTAATTAAATAGGTTATTTCAGATACTTTTGCTGGCTCAAAATTAGTTAATAGCACTCTAACCGAAAGTTCAGATTTGTTAAAGAAGGTCATTCATAAAGCCCTCATTGCCCTGTTTACGCTATCGCTAATGGTGGGATGTGCCAGTCTTAGAAACTCTAAGGTGGGCCACTTTTACAACAATGTAACCGCGCGTTACAACGGCTATTTCAATGCTAAAGAGCTGGTTAAGGCAGCTAAGATTAAAACCGAAGAGGGGCATATTGACGATTATACTCAAATACTCAAGGTATTCAGATGGGGTTCTGAGCAATCTGGAAAGGCGCTTGCTTCTGACATGGATAAGGCCATTGAGAAGTGCTCTGAAGTTATTCAAAAACACGATGGCAGCGACTGGGTAGACGACGCTTATACCACTGTGGCCATGGCCTACTTCTACAAGGGAGACTACTATGCCGCACTTGATTTATTTAAATATTTAGCATCTGAATACGAACGAACTGAAACTGAGAGTCTTGCCCGCCTGTGGATTGTAAAGTGTTATATTCAAATTGGAAAGATTGAAGAGGCACAGGCCTACCTGACCAATATTCAAAATGAACGCAAGAAGTTTGAAGATTATACTACTGAAATCCAATTGCTCAATGCAGAACTAAAAATTGCTGCAAACAACACTACCGAAGCAATCAATAGTCTGAATAAAGCCATCCCAAATGTTAAAAATCGTAAAGATGGCTTTCGCTATAAATTTATTTTAGCCCAGCTCTATGAGCAACAAGGCAATAAGAAAAAAGCTGGCGAGCTTTATTCCTCATTGTTGAATAGAAACATGCCCTATGAGTTTCAATTTCAAACTCGGATAAAGGCTGCAAAATGTGTGAATTTAAATGCCAGAGGAGAGCTTGACAAAATCATTAAAAGCTTCAAAAAGCTACTTAAGGACGACAATAACAGGGAGTACTTTGATCAGATTTACTATGAAATAGGCAACATCTACCTGGCTGCCGGAGCTGAAAGCGAAGCCATTAAAAACTACAAAATATCCGCCTGGATAGGAGAAGACAATCTGACTCAAAAAACAAATACCTACCTGGCATTGGGAGACCTTTTCTTTAAAAACAACCAGTTTGAAACAGCTGGAGCCTATTACGATAGTTGTGCAACTGTTGTTCCCGAAGCGCACCCCCAGTATGAAACCATTATAAGGCAACAAAGCATTCTGGGCGAACTCATTCTAAATCTCCAAACTATCAGAGTTCAAGACAGTTTGTTGCGTCTTTCTGAAATGCCAATGGCCGATATCAAAAAAGTGGTAAGACGCGCACAGGCCCAGGACAGTTTGCAGATTGTTAAGGAAAAGGAGCGCGAAGAGCTCCAGGAACGGCGAAAAGAACTCCGTGAAGAAAACGAAGGAAGTAGTATCGCCAATGCACCCACCAGTATGAACAACAATGGCGGCTGGTATTTTGAAAATCCGGTGTCTATTGGAAAGGGTGCTATTGATTTCAAAAGAATATGGGGCCCCAGGCCTTTGGAAGACAACTGGAGGCGAAGTCAGAAAGCCATAGTATTCAATAACGATGAAGGTGGTGATGAAGACACGGTGGCCAGGACAGAAGGAAAAGACAGTATCCCTGACTTAGTTGATCCTGGATTATCAGAGGAGTTAACCGCCCAGCTACAGAAGATTTCTGAAGATCAAAGGACCTACTTTGCCAATATTCCTTTTTTACAAGCGCAGAAAAGGGCTTCTGAAAGCAAAGTAATTGAAGCCTTGTTCAACAATGGTTTGATCTATTTTGAAAAGCTCCAGGATATTCCATCTGCCATTCAAAGTTTCGAAACGCTACTCGCAAAATACCCGGACAGTAAGTTTGAATCCGCGGCCCACTATTACCTATTCAAGTTATATGAAGGGCAGGAAAATGCCGAAAAAATGGCCTATCACCGAGGAATTTTAGAGAATAAGTTCCCTGACTCTCAGTATGCCCAACTACTGAATGGCAATGGCATAGATGCGGAAAAGAAAAACCCAATGCTCGAGCGGTATTACGCGTTGGCTTATAGCTACTTTAAAGCTGGCAAATGTGACAGCGTATCAAGCGTGGCACTTACCGCAGAAAAGAATACTGACCAAAATTATCTGAGATCTAAGTTTGATTTCTTGAAGCTGGTATGCAAGGGCCGAAGCATGCCACGCGACAGTTTCATCTTTAGTTTACAGGGCTTTATTACCACCTATAGAAAAGGGGATGCTACCAATGAGGCTAAAAACCTTATGCGCTATCTGGCGCTTCAGGAAGCCGAAGAAGCCGCTGCGAATGACACAAGTTCAACGACTGAACTAAAAGAATCAAATAAGGCTCCTGCACTAGAAAAAGAGTACCCATTCTCCAAAAGCCAGGAAGGTGCCTTCTACTTCATAATGGTAGTAAATGATGAGAAGTTCAATACCCAAAAAGTGAAAAGTGAGATTGGCAATTACAACGTTCAATTCCATCGATCAGAAGCCCTAAATGTTAAATCATTGGTGTTTGACGACGGTAAACAGTTATTTTGGGTTAAAACCTTTCAAGATATAAACAAGGCTCAAAAGTACCATAGGGGCCTTGTAAGCGATGAAAACTTCCTTCCCAATGCACGAATAAGCTCAGCATCAATGTTTTATATTTCAACGGATAATTTTAAATTGTTGATAAGTGACGAAAACACAGAGGACTATATAGAGTTCTTTGATTTGTATTTCGTTGATAAAGAAAACTAGCCAGCATGCAGAGTACGGAAGGAATGGAGCCTAATAATGGCAGCCCAACACCTGATGACAAATTGAGCGCCCATGAAGAATTCATAGCACAACTTGATTCTTCAAACAATCCCCCCGCAGAGAACAAAAAGAAAAAGAGAAAAATCTGGTTTTATCTGGCCATTTGCGTATGGCTTGTTTTTGCTACTGGTATCATCTCTTTTGTGGTGGTCATTAACCAGATTAAGGACGGGGCATTTGGAGAACTCCCTACCGCCGAGGATATAGAAAACCCAAGAAACCCTCTTTCAACTGACGTTTATACCTCTGATGGGCAAATCATCGGTAAGTACTTTACGGAAAACAGAACCAACGTTAGTTACGATGACCTAAGTCCTCATTTGGTAAACGCGCTAATTGCGACTGAGGACGAGCGTTTCACCAAGCATGCAGGCATCGACTTTAAAGCACTTTTCAGAGTAGCCATTCGAACCGTTTTAGGAGGCGATAGGTCAGGTGGTGGTGGCTCTACCTTATCTCAGCAATTGGCCAAAAACCTTTTTGACTTACGCGATGAGCATAGAAACAATAACATGGCCATCAAAAAGTTTCAAGAATGGGTTATTGCTGTGCAGCTTGAAAGCAAATACACCAAAGAAGAAATTCTTACCATGTACCTGAATACTGTAGACTACCTATATGGAGCTTACGGTATTCATGCTGCTTCACACACCTATTTTGGCAAAGACCCCAAAGATTTGGACATGGTTGAAGCGGCTTCATTAGTAGGTATGCTTAAGGGACCCGCCCTGTACAACCCAAAAAGAAATGCTGACACGGCCAAGTATAGAAGAAAGATTGTATACATACAGATGTATAGAAATGGCTTTATTACCGAAGCCGAAAAAGACAGTTTGAAAGAACTGGATGTTTCCTTACACATGTCTACCCAAGATCACAATAAGGGCATGGCTCCTTATTTCCGGGAACAACTCAGGCAGTATCTACACGACTGGCAGGAACGTACTGGATACGATATTTATAAAGACGGGCTCAAAGTATATACTACTTTGAACTACAAGGTGCAGGCACATGCCGAAAAGGCACTAAAAGACCACATGAAATACCTGCAAAAGAATTTCTTTGAGCATTGGGAAGGTCGCGATGTACCATGGGTTAAAAACGTTCCAATTGAAAAGCAAGTACGCTTCAGTCAACGATACAATTGGTTAATTAAGAAAACCAAAAAGAAGCACAACCGCAGGCCGACCAAAGAAGATATAGAAGCGGAATTTGGTAAGAAGATCGCTATGAGGGTGTTCTCTTATCGCGGCGAGATTGACACCTTAATTTCCCCGCTTGACTCTGTGGCCTATTACAAGCATTTCCTACAATCAGGGATGATGGCCGTTGAGCCTTCAACGGGTTATATACTTTCTTGGGTGGGCGGTATAGATCACAAGCACTTCAAATACGACCACGTCAATGTAAAAGCCAAAAGGCAAGTAGGCTCTACCTTCAAACCCTTCGTATATGCGGCTGGAATTGAATCCGGTTATTTGCCATGCGCTACTGCCCCCAACATTCCCGTAGTGTTTAGTGACATTATTACCGGATACGACAGCAATAATGAGCCTATCTACGGTACCTGGGATGCAAAAAACTCTCCACCCGAGTATGGTGGAAAAATGAGTTTGATGCAAGGAATGGCCACATCTACTAATACAATTACTGCCTGGGTACTCAAACAGATTGGCCCTCAGGCTGCTGTTGACATGGCCCGTCGTTTGGGTGTTACGAGCAAACTAGAGCCCTACCCTGCTATTTGCCTTGGAGTTTATGATGTATCCGTATTTGAAATGGTAGGAGCATTCAATGCCTTTAACAATAACGGCCTTTGGGTGGAGCCTTTATTCGTTACCCGCATTGAAGATCAATACGGTAATACCATTGAGTCTTTTGTGCCTAAATCACGAGAGGCTATTGATCCGGTGACCAACTATGCCATTGTCAAAATGATGCAAAAAGTGGTGCAACGTGGAACGGGGGTACGATTGATTAGCTCCAACTACTACAACATACGGACTCCACTTGCAGGAAAAACCGGAACTACCCAAAACGGTGCAGATGGTTGGTTTATTGGCTATGAACCTGGTATTACCGCAGGAGTTTGGGTGGGTGGCGAAGATCGCTCGGTAGCCTTTAGAGACATGAAGTTTGGACAAGGTGCCCGATTGGCAATGCCAGTGTTTGGTGATTTTATCAACGCCATTAATGCAGATGAAGACCTAAACTTTGGTGATGTTACTGAGTTTCCCAAACCAAACGCAACCATTCCATTTGGCCTTGACTGTGAGTTTTATAAACATAATGAAGAGGATCAGGACAATCTGGATGCAGGTGAAGATCCTGACTTAAGGTTGTAAACCAAACTACATGAGGGCATGGTTTCGGAAGTTTGTTATTGGCATTCTTATGCTTTTATGGTTCACAATTGCGATAGGCGCAATATGGTTACAGCGCACCCTTCATCAAATTGAACAAGGCAAATACGGCAAGTTTGAAGATATTGAGTTCTTAGAGCCCAAATTCAAGGAACCTTCTCAGACGAAAGTGTACAGCACCGATGGGAAAGTGTTGGCTACCTATTTAATCGGCAATCAGGTACATGTACCATTTGACAGTTTGAGTCCGGAGCTCGTTCAATGCCTTATAGCTTCTGAAGATCCCAAGCACTTTTATTCTAGCAGGCAATCTCCCTTCTTGAATTGCCTTGAAAACGCCTATAAAAGTCTAATTGGGCAACACGGGCGTGGCTTATCCTGGGAGCTGTCCTGGCCCTATAGGAACCTTAATCGATTGAAAAGAAACGAGATTGAATTCAATGCTCCGCCTTATTTCGGGTTCTATCAAAGTGCTGTATGGATGAGTAAGCTAGAGAAGCGCTATTCTAAGGAAGAGATCATTGCCATAAGGCTCAATTATGAAGAATTTGGTAATGGCTGTGACGGCGTTTATGCGGCAAGTCAAAGCTATTTTGGTAAACGTCCCAGTCAGCTAAACTGGCAAGAGTCTGCGTGTATTGTTGCCATGCTGAAAAGCCTTCAAAACGACCCAAGAAGAAATGCTGAAAGGGCGAGAGAATTCAGGAATTTGGTTTTTCAAAAATTGTGCGATCAAAAGGTACTGTCTAAAACCGCACTGGACAGTTTATCCGTTCTTGATCTATCGCTAAAATTGGACATTCACTAAATAAGTTGAGAGAGAAAGTCCATGAACTTGAAACGCATTCCAAGTTCATCTGTTCTAACTTCGCAGAAGTATGGCCTACCCCACTAAAGATGTTGAAGAACAAGTAAAAACCATTCCTGGAAACCCAGGGGTATACCGCTACTATGATACTGATGGCGAGTTGCTTTACATAGGAAAGGCCAAGAGCCTTAAGAAACGTGTCTCTTCTTACTTTACCAAAAACCAAAACGATTCTGCCCGAATAAGAATCATGGTTTCCAAGATCCGCAACATTGAATTCTCAGTGGTCAACTCTGAGTTTGAAGCATTACTCCTGGAAAACAATTTGATCAAAAAGCACCAGCCTAAGTACAATGTAAACCTAAAGGACGGTAAAACCTATCCCTTTATCACCATAAAGAAAGAGCGTTTCCCCAGGGTGTTCTCCATGCGCAATAGGGTTTTTGATGGCAGCGAGTACTACGGCCCCTATTCTTCGGTTACCCGGATGAAAATTATTATGGATGTGCTAAGGCAGTTGTTTCCCATAAGAACCTGCACCTTGCACCTTTCAGATGAAAACATTAATGCGGGAAAGTTCAAAGTGTGCCTGGAGCATCAAATTGGTCTTTGCAAGGGCCCTTGTGAAGCGCTGGAAACCGAGGCGGAGTACAACGAGTCCATCAAACAAATTCGGCACATTCTAAAAGGAAACTACCAGCTGGTAGTAAGTCATATAAAGGAACAACTGGCACTGGCCGCCGAGCAGTTGCAATTTGAGAAGGCCGCTGAGTGGAAGGGAAAATTAGAACTCCTGGAAAACTTCACTCAAAAGTCTACGGTAGTAAATCCAGCCATTAACAATGTGGATGTATTCAACATTTACACCTACAACAAATACTCCTTTGTAAACTACCTCAAAGTGGTACGTGGTACCATAATTCAAACCCATACAGTTGAGTTTAAAAGTAAACTGGATGAAACCGATGAAGAACTCCTACTCTTTGCCTTGACTGATATACGCGAAAAGTTCAACAGCACATCAAGAGAAATCTTTCTCCCCTTTGAAATCGACATTGAAGCAGGCGATCTCAAGTTTACAAATCCTAAAATTGGTGATAAGAAAACACTGCTGGAGCTTTCAAAGAAAAACGCAATGGCCTACGCACAACAAAAGCTCAAGGCCATAGAAATAAAGAATCCACAAAAACGCACCCTGGAGCTCATGGAGCGCATGAAAAATGACCTGGCTCTTGAAAACCAACCCCATCATATTGAGTGTTTTGATAACTCAAATATGCAGGGCTCCTATCCAGTTTCAAGCTGTGTGGTGTTTAAGGGTGGAAAACCCAGCAAGGCTGACTACCGCATCTTCAATGTAAAAACGGTTGATCAAATAGATGACTTTGCTACTATGGAAGAAGTTGTATTCCGCAGGTATAGAAGACTTAAGGAGGAGGCTGAACCATTACCAAACCTTATCGTAATTGACGGTGGAAAAGGACAATTGGGAGCGGCTTTGAAGAGTCTTGAGAAGCTAGACTTGATCGGTAAAATTGAAATTGTAGGCATTGCGAAACGACTTGAAGAAATCTACAAGCCAGGGGATCCTTACCCCTTACACGTTGACAAGTCTTCGGATTCACTAAAGGTGATTCAACACTTGCGAAATGAGGCGCATCGCTTTGCCATTACTGCCCATAGAAACCGACGCTCAAAAGGAAGCTTTAAAACTGAGCTACAGCAAATAGAAGGTATTGGCGAAAAGACAGCCAATGACTTGCTGAGAGAATTCAAATCCATCAAGAAAATTCGGGATGCAGATATGGCGGCCCTTGTAAAAGTTGTAGGACAAGCCAAGGCACAACTTGTAGTAAAGTACTTTAAGGAGTAGATTGCTAATGGCAGCCTACCCTTCGTGCATTACTGGCAATGCCCATTTAAACCTAATGGCCAACAAGCGCATAACAACAATCACTAAGAAGCTCAATAAGGCATTGAGTAAGTGGTAAGGACTTATACTTTCCAGTGCTATGTAAGAAACAGCCCCCAGCAAACAGGTTGTAGCATAGAGCTCACTTCTAAAAATTAGGGGAATGTCGTTGCAAATAACATCCCGTATCATACCTCCCATCACAGCCGAGGTCATCCCCAGGAAAACTGCCACCACCACAGGGGTATCATTACCCAGTGCTTTCTGTAAACCCATAATGGTGAAAAGGGCAATACCCATAGTATCGAATAGATAAAAAGTCTTCCGCAATTTGAAAAGCTGTTTCTTTAAAAACAGACTAATAACGAAAGCAGCCAGTATGGCAAAGGCATAATTGGCATCTTCAATCCAAACCAGTGGAAACTTACCCATCACCACATCCCTGATACTTCCACCGCCAATGGCAGTAATGAAGCCAATCATCAGTGCTCCAAAAACATCAAGTTGTTTTTTAGCAGCTGCCAGAGTTCCTGAAATAGCGAAGAAAAAGGTTCCCGCCAAATCAAAAGGATACAAGAATTCCATCTGCAAAGATTAGGACAGAAAAATGCAATGCCGTATAAAAACCAATTACATGGCGTTATTGAGTCTTTAAATTACATTTACTTCAGGCTGCAACTGTACACCGAACCGTGCAGCAACAGATTGCTGAATTTCCTTAGCCAAATTCCAAACTTCTGCCCCTTTAGCGCCACCATAATTTACCAATACGAGCGCCTGCCTGGCATGAGCTCCAGTTTGCCCTACCCTTTTGCCCTTCCATCCACATTGCTCTATCAACCAACCTGCTGCCAGTTTTACGCCGTTTGGTGCGGGATAATTAGGCATTGAAGGAAACTGTAGCAACAGTTCATTTGCCTTCTCTTTTGGCACTACAGGATTTTTAAAGAACGAACCCGAGTTTCCAATCTCCTTAGGATCTGGAAGCTTTGAACTCCGTATGGAGATTACTGCATCTGAAACGTTTCTAATGCTCGGGACCGCAATATTCTGTTGAGACAAAACATCCTGAATGGCACCATAAGATGTATTTATCGAATGTTGATTACGAGTTAAACGAAGCTCAACCGATGTAATAATGAATTGATCTTTGAACCTGTTTTTGAAAACACTTTCTCGATATCCAAATGCACACGCATCTTTATCAAAGACTTCTAATTGTCCAGTTCTTTTATTGAAGGCTTCTAACCGAACAAATACATCTTTGATTTCTACCCCATAGGCACCAATGTTCTGCATAGGTGCGGCGCCAACAGTGCCTGGAATTAAGGAGAGGTTCTCCACTCCTCCTAAGTCATTTTCAATACACCACAGTACGCAGGAATGCCATTCTTCCCCTCCCTCAAAGCGAACGACAGAAAAATTATCACTGTTCTCAACAACCTGAATGCCCTTCATTTGGTTGAGTATCACAAGGCCCTCAAAATCTCGAGTAAGTAAAATGTTACTCCCACCGCCTATAATCAAATGGGGTCTGTCAAATACTCCTTCATTACGCAAATTGCTCAGGTCTTCCACCTGCTCTACAGCCGTTACTTCTTGTGCCAAAACATCCAGCCCAAACGTGTTGTACTTTTTTAGTGAAGCATTTGACATTCTTTCCATAAAACGAAATTACGTTTCTAGTGAAGTCTGCTACATATTGGAAAGCATGCTTTGTGGATAAGACCCGGCGCTATGAATCTTATTAGAAAGCTTTGTGAACCGTGCCTTCTCAACGAATAAAAGCCTTTAATACCTTTGTACAAAACATATTTCAATGATCAACGATAAGGTATTGCTACTACTTAACGATCAAGTTGAGCTGGAAGCATTTTCCTCCTTTCAATATTTGAGCATGTCCTCATGGCTTGAGCACAACGGATATCCAGGCGGAGCGCAATTCATGGCCAGGCAGGCCGATGAGGAAATGATGCACATGAAGAAAATCTTCAACTATATAGTTGAAGCCGGTGGTCGTGCCATTTCTCCGGCCATACCCAAGCCTCAAGAGGAGTTTGACTCTTTTAAGGATGCATTTGAAACGGCGTTAAGACATGAGCGTAAGGTTACCGAAGCTATTCACAACATTGTTTTTGAAAGTCAGGCCAACAGAGACTTTACCACCTTCAACTTTATGCAATGGTATGTTTCAGAACAACTGGAGGAAGAATCGCTCTTTGGCACCATCATGGACAAGATAGCCATGTTGGAAAAGGATAACAGCACCTTCTATCATCTGGACATTGAATTAGCTACCATGACAGGTGAAGAGCCTGTTGTATAGACTTTTGAATGAAAGGTTGTGGTAAAGGGTCTCCCCGAACAATTATATTTTGTTAGGAGTTCCTGCGTCCCTGCCTTTCACACATGCTTTACATACCTAAATCAACAATTTTGAGAGCGTTGAAGGCCTTTAAATACCTTTAGCTCAGTAACATCTTTTACAAAGCACCACCACATTTACTCTGTTAACAACAGACGTGCAACCTTACATAAGCCTTTCGGTATATATGCACATCTTACCATTACTTGAAGATAATATGAAGAAAACCCTACTCTCATTTGCAGCGCTCTTAACCATATTAGGAGCACAAGCCCAGATTCTTTTTGACAAAGGTGATTTGGTCAAGAAAGACACCAACTACACAAAATTCAAAGTCCATGACACCTCATGGGTATTTGATGATATGGTAGACATAGGTAACAGTGGCGCAAACGGCGTTTACGATTTTACCAAAATGGATAGTCTTGGATATGACTCCACTATCCAACGCTTTGCTTCTCCAGGCAGTCTTGGAAGTGACTTTTCTACGGCGCATCCAAGTGCTAACATGGCCACTACGTTACAAAGTAGTGTTCAGGGATATAGAGACCCCATCAAGTTTGCAACAAGCGACTTTACCAAGAAGGATGAAGAGTATACCTATAAGAGTGTATCTCTTACGAGTACCATTGGTAATCTGGAAAACTACATTGACTACGGACGCACTGGAAAAGGCGGTGGTTATTACTTCGGGTCCATCGACAATTTTACAGAAACGGATGAGCATCTCACCATACTAGACCCTGCGAAAACTGCCTGGAGTGGGACATTTACAAGCGCCAGTACAGCCAAACTTGCAGATGTTACCACAGATGCAAACGACAAAGTACTATTTGAAGAATACCATTTTTATGAAACTCAGGGTAACGACTATGTGAGAACCGGAATTGGTGTGAAAATTGACAAAGGAGCATTGGCTACAGGTACCCCAAACGGAACGTATACCAATGTAAACGCAACTGTACGTCCGGCACACTTGGTCCGATCAACAGACTTTGTTCCTGACACTGTGTTGGTTGACTCATCAGTTTGGTATGCGCAGGCTACTGAAGGCTTCAACACACTCAACCGATGGAGCTTTTCAAAAGACAGTATTCTAGTGAACGGTGCGGGCACGGTTTACCTTCCAAGAGACTCTTTTGAGGCTACTCAGGTTTGGAGAAAAACAATGAACGTTACGGTTGACTCCATCACCATATTTGGAAACCTACAGCCTATTACCATTGATACTCAGTACATGAGTTATGTGGAATATTATGCCAAAGGCTTTGGCGAACCAGTTGTGAAAATCACCCTGGATGAAGACTCTAACCTGGTTGCATTTCACTATTTGGACACCTTGAACTCTGCAGGTTTTTCGCCGCTAAAGACAGATACCATTGTTAAACTAATGGCCTTTTTGAAAGGTAGCAATACGGATGTAAGCCGCGTAGGCCTTTCTTATATTGTAGACCTTGGTGCTACTTTAGGTAACGGTGGCTCAACGGGTATTTTAGATACTCTTAATGGCTCCTTTACCGGAACCCAGCTGGAATCATCAGCTTCTTTTGCTTTTGGCTTCGCCAACAAAGACTCCATTAGCTGGGAAATTACACTAGATATGGGCAATAATATCCAACTTAAGATTGAACAGTCTGAAGTAGTTACCATGGGTATTGATGGATATGGAATCATTCACTTACGTGAAGACACAGCTGAAGCTCTCAGGCTTAAAATTAAAAAGGTAGAATACCAAACACAGACCACCTTGTTTAACGGTGTTCCTGTTGATACTGATACAGACGAGACTGAGTACTACTACATGCAATTCCTTGGTAAAAAAGCAGGTCTTCCTTTGGTAGATTTGGAATTTTATGATGAAGATTATGAAGAGATCCAAAGTATGTCATTTACGCATGTAGCTGAAAAGCTCATCACTTCTTCTCCTAAGGTTGCCGAGAACTCTTTTGCTCTATATCCCAACCCAGCCAATAAGAGCATCTCTATAGCCACAACAAGCCATGAGAACCAAATAGTTGAAGTATTGGACCTGACCGGAAAAGTTATACTTAACGAGACGGTGCAAGGCAACAGCACTTTTGACGTTTCTCAATGGGATGCTGGTGTTTACCTGGTAAAACTTACAGATACCCATACCGGTACGCTAAGTACTACAAAGTTGATTGTGGAATAGCCCACTCTAATACAGAAAAATTGAAAGCCGCTCCATTAACTTGGAGCGGCTTTTTTTGTGCTCACACGAGAAAATGATATACTAAATGAAGACTTCTCTCATACCAACAGTCGTTCATTATAGTATCACTTATACGCTCAATAGAAAAAATAGTACGGTCAATAAACCCCATAGTTGTAGCATAAGCATTGGTCCTATTCTTGAAATTGTCAATGGAACAATTTTTACGTTAGAAACATCATGAAGAACTTCAGTATCGCTTTACAAGCTAAAAACAGGGTTCTAAGAGCCCTATTTACTTGCTCTTTCATCTTCACAATTTTATCCATCTCTGTAGAAGTGAAAGCTCAGATCATCTTCGACAAAAACGACTTGATAAAAAAAGATACCATATACAACCGATACGAAGTTGACGAGTACTCAAGTGTTATTTTAAACAACATTGACCTAGGTACTTCTGGAGCCGATGCCCGATACGACTTTAGTGCCGTTGGCGATTTCAAAATTGATAGTAGTGTATTTGCATTGAAAGCACCGGGAGTCTTTGGTTCTTCATTTAAAAAGACACATGTAAGGGCCACTATGGCATATAACGATGAAACTGATGTAGAATACTTCAGAGATCCCACGAACTTGAATTCGACTGACTTCATTCTAGGACAAGCAACGTACAAGTACAAAAAAGTAGATACCCATGACGTTCAATATGGCTCCCTTAGTCGTTTCATCGGCTTTCAGGGGATAGGAAATTCAAATAGATACCATTTTGGTAATGTTGACTTTTTCCAACAAGGGTCTCATAATGAAGAGTATTTAACACCATCCAAGACATCCTGGGCATCTGATTTTCCAGGCACAAACGCGGCAAAACGTTCCGAAGTTGTCAAAAACGACAAAGGCCAGACCTTCTATGAAATCTATGACTTCTACCAAGCCAAGGGGAATGACTATTTAAAAACTGGAGTTGGAATAAAGGTAGATAAAGGACTTCTGACCAATGGCACCCCTAATGGCACCTATATTTACTCATCTGCAAAAGTACTCCCAGCGCAGTTGGTGTATTCAGCCAATTTCAATTCAGATACTTCGTTGGTTGATTCTTCAATTTGGCGTATAAGTGTAAAGGAAGATGCTACCATTTTCAATCATTGGGATGCTACGAAAGACTCATTTTTTGTGGATGGGTCAGGCTTGTTGATCCTACCCAGAGACACTTTTGAAGTACTTAGAGTTTGGAAAAAAACGACTCGAATATCTGCCGATTCTATTTCCATTTCAGGCACACTTCATGGGGTTGATATAGATACTCAGCACGTTAACACTATCGAATTCTACTCAAAAGGATTTGGAGCCCCAATAGTCCGAATGGTAGTAGATGTAGATACCCAGTTGATTTCCCTCGACTACCTTGATACAATAAATCCGCTGCCGTTAGGCCCGCTAAAACCAGACACTATATTCAAGTCTTTTATCCTGTTACAAAAAACGGATAAAGCGGTAAGTACAGTTGGACAGAGCTATGTACTGGATGTACGTGCCAATTTTGGAGCTCCGCCTACAGGAATAAAAGATACCGTTCACGGTGTATATAAGGGTAACCAATTGAAAACCTCAGCAGCACTCGCTTATGGTTTCTATAATAAAGACTCTGTAAGCTGGGAGCTAAACCTGGATGCTCGTCAAGGAATTGAGATGAAAGTTGAGATTTCTCAACTCCAAACATCAGAGGTTGATGGTTATGGCACGCTACACCTTGGAAATGATACGGCTCAAGTAATTAGGGTAAAAGTGAAACATACTGAAACCTGGAAGAGAAGCCAGTTTGTAAACGGAGTACTTAAGCACGTAGAGATGGATACCAGTCATTCCTATTTCCTAAACTACTTAGGTAAAAAGGCTGGGTTGCCACTTGTTGAATTAGAGTTTGCAGATGATTCTTACAACAGGGTCCGCACCATGAAATATACAGATGTTCCTAAAAGGAAATACAATAGCTTACCGGTGCCAGTTAATAGAATACCAACCGTATTTCCGAACCCAGCGAATGAGAGCTTCACCTTCGCAACGCCCCACAATGAAAGTCAAAGAATTGAAGTATTGGACCTGACCGGAAAAGTTATACTTAATGAGACCGTGCAAGGCAACAGCACTTTTGACGTTTCTCAATGGGATGCTGGTGTTTATCTGGTAAAACTTACAGATACCCATACCGTTACGCTTAGTACTACAAAGCTGATTGTGGAATAGCCTACTCAAACACTGAAAAATTGAAAGCCGCTCCAAGTTATTGAAGCGGCTTTTTTATGGTTGGCGTTTTCAAGAAAGTAATTCTGTAAATGTTAAAAGACGAACCTAACTGTTAAATCATGTATATAACCTAGTACAAAACATGGTCCCTGTTTACTTCCTAAAGTGAAATCGCTACCTTGGCTTCGTTCTTACTCTCCAAATCTTAAACTACTCAAAAAATGGGCACAGGCTTTGTTCAAAAGATCGGTGTGACCAAGCTATTGGTTGGTGCATTGGTCGCGGCAGGTATTGCATCAGTTGTTATCTTAAAACCCTTCGGCTCTTCGGCAGAAGACAACCCAGAACTGGACATAGATCCGGCATTTGGAAAGTACATTAGCAGTTTTACTGCCGGTGTTATTTCATCTCAATCCAGCATTAACGTCTCTTTTGTAAACAGTCCTTTTGATTCTTCTAACTTTAGTACTGCCGCCAAGGAGAGTATTTTCAATTTCAGCCCTGGCATTAAGGGCAAGGCCAGCTGGACAAACGATAGAACGTTAACCTTTACACCTGACGAACAGCTTCCTTACGGCCAAAGCTATCAAGCCAGCTTGAAGCTTTCAGAATTCATGGAGGTCCCTTCTAAGCTTGAAACCTTCGATTTCAGTTTCAAAAGCCTGGCACTCAATGCGGACTTAGAAGTATATGGATTATCGTTCATTGAGCAAGATGGCAAACAGGTTCCTATTGTAACAGGAGGACTAACCTTCTCAGATTTCATAGATAGTAGTGAAGTGGAAGAGATGTTTAAGGCCAGTCAGGAAGGCAGGAATCTTCCTATACAGTGGTCACACTTTACTGAGAACAAATCGCATAGGTTCCAGATTATGAATGTGGAACGTGATGACCAGGAAAGTATTGTATCTCTTGAGTGCGAGACACATAAAATGGGAGCAAAAATTGAAGAATCAAGGGAAATTGAAATACCTGCTATTGGTGAGTTTCTTTTTATAAGAGGAAAAGTATTTCATACTCCAGAGCAATATGTATCTCTCACCTTCAGCGATCCACTTGATGCTTCTCAAAACCTAAGAGGGCTTATTACCACCGAAGGACTGGATTTTAGCTACGACATAGAAGGAAATGAAATCAAGGTTTTTCCTGTTACCAGACAATTAGGTGAAAAGGACCTTTTTATTGAGCCCAGCATAGTAAACACTGGTGGAAGACGCCTGGGAACACGCCAAACGTTCAGGGCCATGTTTGAGCAAATGAAGCCAAGCGTACGCTGGATTGATGAAGGGAATATTGTTCCAACAGAAAATGGAGTATTTCTTCCTTTTGAAGCCGTTGCCCTCAAAGCAGTGGATGTGGAAGTTGTCAAAGTATTTGAAAACAACATGGTTCAGTTCTTTCAAGTAAATCAACTGAATGATACCAGGGAGCTGGCCAGAGTAGGAAGAGAAGTATTCCGTAAAACCATTTCATTGCAAGAAAGCGGAGTTGCCAACCTTTCCAAATGGAACTTATTTAACGTTGACCTGAGTGACATTGTACAAGAAGATCCCGGTGCGCTCTACAGAGTTCATATTTCGTTTAGAATGCAGCAAGCTCTTTATTCTTGCGCCAACACCGATAGCATGGCTACCCAAGAATGGGAAGGCCAGGATTGGGATCGAGTAGGCAATTATTACTACTATGGTTACCGAGGATATAGATCAGGATATGATTACAGGGAGCGTGAAAACCCATGCCATGTTACGTACTATTATGACAAGGGGAATGGAATCTCTAAAAATATTATCTCTTCAGACATTGGTATTGTGGCGAAGAAAGGCAGTTTTAACAATTTAAACTTCGCCGTTACCAACCTGAAAACCACACAACCGATAGCTGGTGCCAGCATTGACATTCTGAATCTGCAACAACAAGTATTACAGACCTTAACAACAGATGAAAATGGCTTTGCTCAAACTGAACTTAAGAAGACACCTTTCATCGCTATTGCCAAGCATAACAACACCAAGGCCTATTTGCGCTTAGACAACTCTTCAAACCTTTCAGTGAGCCATTTCAACACTTCAGGTAGCGCTACTCGTAGCGGTTTTAAAGGCTATATATACGGCGAACGCGGTGTGTGGCGACCAGGTGATTCGCTCTTTCTCACCTTTATGCTTGAAGACAAGGATAAACTGTTGCCTAATGGACATCCCATAGTGTTTGAACTTGAAGATCCCAGAGGAAAAATTGTCCAGCGACTGGTGCAATCTTCTTATCCATCTCACCAGTACGCATTTAAAACAAAAACTGATCTAACTGCCCCTACTGGTACTTACACCGCCAGAGTACAAGTGGGTAATAACACATTCACCAAAAGCCTACCCATTGAAACTATTAAACCCAACAGGCTCAAAATACACATGGATCTGGACCGCGAAAAGATAACAGCTTCGGATCCTAACTTAAGGGGAACCTTGAGCGCTAAGTGGCTACACGGCGCCATTGCCAAAAACATGGACGCAAAAATTGAAGCAAAGCTGTACGCTGTAAGCACCACTTTTGATAAATACGAGAATTTTGATTTCGACGATGAAGCCAGGTCCTTTACTTCAGAATCAAAAGAAGTGTTTACAGGTACATTGAATGAGAAAGGAGAATGCGAGATTAATAGTGATATTGGTCCTGACTTTTATGCTCCTGGTAAACTGATAGCTAAGCTCAAAACCACCGTAACTGAAAAAGGAGGCAATAGCAGCGTAGATATTTTCGACATCCCCTACTACCACTATGACAGCTATGTGGGCATGCGAACACCTGAGGGGAACCGAGGCTGGTTGCAGACTGATACCAGTCATAACCTGGGTTTTGCTATAGTTGACAGTGAGGGTAAATTGATTCAGGAATCAAGAAACCTGGAAATACAGTTATGGAAAATAGACTGGCGATGGTGGTGGGATAGAAATAACAATAGCAGCCTAAGCAATTATGTATATAGCTCCTACAGACGCCCCGTATTAGAAGAAAAAACTACGGTTGTTGGTGGAAAAGGAAGTTTTGACCTGCATATTCCAAGACCTAATTGGGGACGTTATTACCTCAAGGTTCACGATCCCGTTTCAGGCCATAGTACCGGTTCCGTAATCTATGTGTCATGGCCATATTGGGCTGGTAAACCAACCGATCAATCAGGAGTAAGTGTGCTGGAGTTTTCTGCCGACAAGGAATCGTATGAAGTGGGTGATAAGGCAAAAGTGCAAATACCAAGTACCCCTGAAGGAAGAGCATTAGTAAGCCTTGAGAACGGTAGTAAGGTGGTTAAGCAATTTTGGATTGAAACAGACAAAGGAAGTACTGAATTCAAATTTGATATAGAACCAGAAATGGCCCCTAATGTCTACGTTAACATTTCAATGCTGCAACCCTATGCCAACGCTTCAAACGACCTCCCTATTCGTTTGTACGGCATTACCAACATTGGCGTGGTGGATCCCGAAACAAAATTGCGACCCGAAATTGATATGCCAGACGTACTGGAGCCTGACAAAGAGTTTACGATTGAAGTAACTGAAGAAGAAGGCAGGGAAATGACCTATACCCTGGCCATAGTAGACGAAGGTCTTCTGGATCTTACACGCTTTAAAACACCACAACCATGGGACCATTTTTACGCCAAAGAAGCACTGGGTGTAAGTTCTTATGACATGTACAAATATGTAGTTGGTGCTAAAAATGGGGAATTGTCGAATATTTTGGGGATAGGTGGAGATTTGGATGCCAAGGCCGGTGATGAGTCTAAGCTCAACCGCTTTGAACCAGTAAGTATGTTTCTAGGGCCCTTTAAGCTTGGCAAAAACGGAAGTAAGAAACATACTATTAAAATGCCCTATTATGTTGGTTCAGTAAGGACCATGGTGGTGGCCAGAGAAGAAGCCGCATATGGAAATGCTGAAAAGGCCACGCCCGTCCGTAAACCCTTGATGGTGCTGGCCACTCTCCCACGTGTACTCAGTCCTAATGAAGAAGTACTGTTACCAGTAAGTGCTTTTGCCATGGAAGAATCAGTGAAAACCGCTCAGATATCTGTTACCACAAACAACTTGGTTGAAGTAGTGGGTAGCAGTACACAAACCATTAACTTTAAGGAAGTTGGAGAAGAAATGGCCTTTTTCCGACTAAAAGTAAAAAGCAGGATTGGAATTGCTGAAGTCAATATCTCCGGAGTAAGTGGAAAGGAAAACGCAAAAGACAACATTCGTCTTCAGGTACGGGCGCCTAACCCTCCGGTAACTAATGTTTATGAGGCATTATTGGAAAATAGTGCCAGTATTGACATGACCTTTGGGTCCATTGGAGTTGAAGGCACCAATAGAGGAGTCATAGAAGTTTCAAGCATCCCTCCTATGAACTTGGAAAAAGGAACCGATTATTTAATAAGGTACCCTCACGGTTGTGTGGAACAAACTACCTCCTCAGTTTTTGCCCAACTTTACCTGGACCAGTTAATGGACCTTACGGAGTCTCAAAAGTTTCAAATAGAACGAAATATTAAGGCCGGTATTAAGCGCTTAATGAGCATGCAAACCAGTGATGGAGGCTTTGGCTACTGGCCGGGAGCCCTTACAAGTCACGAATGGGGTTCCAACTATGCCGGGCATTTTTTAACAGAAGCCAAAAACAAGGGCTATGATGTCCCATCATCCATTCTAAAGAGTTGGGTTAGGTTTCAAAAAAGGTTATCTGATGAGTATACCGGAGAGGCAGGAAACTCTTATAGAAGCTATTACAGATACACTTATGGACTAAACCAAGCCTACAGATTATACACACTAGCCCTCTCAGGTAATGCCAATTTAGGAGCTATGAACCGGCTTAAATCCAGCGATAATATGTGCTTAACGGCACATTGGAGACTTGCAGCGTCATACGCACTTGCCGGCCAGGACAACATAGCCCGACAAATGATTGAAGGAAAGGATATGATTCCTGAATCCTACTCTCAAATGTCCTATACCTATGGAAGTGACCTTAGGGACAAAGCAATGATTCTGGAAACCCTTGTAGAACTGGAAGACAAGCTAAGAGCGGCCAAATTGCTCAAAGCCATTTCAGAACAAATACGATCACAACGCTGGTGGAGTACACAAACCACAGCATATTGCCTTATTGCCGCTTCAAAGTATGCTTCGGTCAATAGTGCAAACGAGCCAATTCATTTTACCTACGCTTATGGCAGTGCTTCTTCTCAAGAAGCATCAACACAAATGCCAATGGCCAGGATAAAAATGAGTGATAGCGAATTGCTTACCGGAGTAGTGCATTTAAGCAACAAACAAAATGGTACTTATTACGTACAGGTAACCACAGTAGGCCAACCCTTGCAAGGTGATTCCACGGATGCCAATAATGATCTGAATATGAGTATTCGCTATACTGACCTTGACAATAATCCTATTGATGTATCATCTCTGGGCCAGGGTGTATCTTTTATGGCTTCAGTTACTGTTAGCAACCCAGGCCTTCGCGGATATTACGAAGAAATGGCGCTTACACAGATGTTTCCATCGGGTTGGGAAATAGTAAACACGCGGTTTGAAGGAACTGAAGACCTTTTTGAAGAAGACGAACCCGAGTACCGTGATATTAGAGACGACAGGGTTCTTACCTATTTTGACATTGGCGAACGAAGATCCATGACCTTCAATGTGGTTTTAACTGCCAGTTACGCAGGCACCTATTACCTGCCTACTGTTAGTTGCGATGCTATGTACGACAATAGTATTAATGCACATATAGCTGGTAAATGGGTGAAAGTGCTAAGTGAATATGTCAACTAAACCCAAACTAATTCGCTCCCGTCTCACCTGGGGAGTGCTATTGGTGCTGGCAGGTTTCTTTTCAAGGAAGGATGCATTGTTTGAAAATGTATCCTACGCCACGATATTGGAATCACGCGAAGGCAATTTGCTTGCCGCCCAAATTGCCAAAGATGGGCAATGGCGTTTTCCCGAGGCAGATAGCATTCCTGATAATTACTCGGATTGTTTGCGATTATTTGAGGACGAACACTTCTTTTACCACCCCGGAATAAATCCGGTATCTACTGTAAGGGCTCTTTTTCAAAACATAAAAGCCGGCAAAACGATAAGCGGAGGAAGTACTATTACCATGCAAGTGGTTCGATTGCATCTCAAAAACAACAACCGTTCTGTATGGCAAAAACTCAAGGAAATGCTTCTTGCACTCCGCGTAGAGCTACACTATTCAAAAAAGGAGATTCTACAAATGCATTGTGCACATGCCCCCTTTGGCGGAAACGTGGTGGGCTTGGAAGCAGCTTCATGGAGGTATTTCAAGCGCAGACCAGACCAATTGAGTTGGGCTGAGTATGCTACATTGGCCGTTCTTCCAAATGCACCTGCGCTCATTCACCCTGGGAGAAACCGGTCTTCCTTACTCAAAAAGCGAAATCAACTTCTGCTAAAACTCTCTGAAAAAGGAGTTATAAGTACTGAGCAGTACCGTCTGGCCTTGCTTGAAGAGCTCCCTGAAGAACCTCACCCTTTGCCGAAAACAGCAATGCACCTGCTACAAGCTCAAATTGAAAAAGGCAGACAGGGACAGCGATTGTTCACTACCCTAAAGAAAGACTTACAAACGCACAGTACCAATGTTCTAAAACGTTACGTAAAACGCTATCGCTCTAATGCTATTCAAGATGGCGCTGTTTTAGTAGCAGATATTGAAACAGGGGAAGTGCTTGCATACGTAGGCAATGTAGCCATTGAAGGTGAACAAAACTCCAGCTATTGGAACAACATGATTCAGGCCGAAAGAAGTACCGGTAGTGTACTAAAACCATTCCTATACGCTGCAATGCTTCACGAAGGTCAAATACTGCCCAACTCTTTTGTGGAAGATGTTCCTACTTTTATTAGTGGTTACGCTCCAAAAAACTATGCCCACAAATATGACGGCGTGGTACCCGCATCTCAAGCCCTGGCTCGCTCTTTAAATGTGCCATCGGTAAGAATGCTGCGGCAATACTCCTTTCAAAAGTTCCATAATAAATTGGAAAAAATTGGGATGAAAAGCCTGCACTTCTCTCCTTCTCATTACGGCCTTTCCATCATATTAGGAGGCTCTGAAGGAAGGCTATGGGACATCTGCGCTATGTACGCTTCCTTGGGCAGAACATTACTTCACTTTCAACAAGACAATGCACAGTATCGGTCAGACGACATTAGGCCCTTGCACGCCTTGGTCCATGAAAGGCGTCCTTCCGCTCACATTAGTACTGATGCTCCTCTTAATGCGGGGGCTCTGTGGTATATGTTCAAGGCCATGCAAGAAGTTCACCGGCCCGATGAAACACAGTCAGGTTGGAGGAACTTTGTACAAAGCCGAAACATTGCCTGGAAAACGGGTACCAGTTTTGGTTATAGAGATGCCTGGGCAATAGGAGTAGATGGAAAACATGTTGTAGGCGTATGGATTGGCAATGCGGATGGAATTGGAAGAGATGATTTGGTAGGCGTTAAAAAAGCAGCCCCTGTACTATTTGAAATTTTCAATGCACTACCAGCTGCAAAGTGGTTTCCAAAGCCACATGACGACCTTCAAACACAATTGATCTGTAGCGAAAGTGGTTTTCCAAAGTCCATTCATTGTCTTAAGGTTGATACGGTTTTAGTGCCCGCCGGTAATAAGCAAATGGTTCCGTGCCCATACCATAAAACCATTCATCTTAACCAAGCCCAAAACTTCCAACTCCATAGTTCATGCGCTTCCATGAGTGAAATCCAATCGCATTCCTGGTTTGTACTTCCTCCGGTTCAAGAGTATTATTTTAAAAAGAACCATCCCTGGTATAAGAAACTACCGCCATTTCGAGAGGACTGCCTGCAAAGTGAACAAGGACAGCAAAGCATGTCCTTTATTTATCCTGAAGATTTTTCACATGTGAAAATACCCGTCAGGCTGGATGGAACGCGAGGAGAAGTCATTGTAAGACTAGCCCACCGATCGCCAGATGTACGAGTTTTTTGGTATTTAGATGAGGTCTTTATAGATGAAACCAGGGAATCTCATGAATTGGGAATTTCTCCAGAAATAGGTTCACATACACTTACCGCTGTTGACGAGCATGGTGAACATACTTCAATAAGACTCACCATTTTGGATTAGCTCATTTTGGCAAGAGCCTTTCTTTGCCCCCCTACCTACAGGCAACTAAATAAAAAGTAAGCTTCCTTGCAATTGAATATGTAATCCAACTGAAAAGCACTGATATTCGTACCCTTCAAAATCAATGAGTTCTACCTTTAGTATTCAAATTCTTGGAAGTAGTTCGGCGGTACCCACACGCGATAGAAACCAAACGGCACTTATCCTGGATCTGGGCCAGGAGAGTATCTTATTTGATGCAGGCGAAGGAGTACAAAAACAGTTTATACTCTTCAATGTAAAACCACATAAGATCACTCATGTGGTTATCAGCCATCTGCATCCTGATCATTTTATAGGTCTTATTGGTATGTTATGTAGCTGGGGACTTTTAGGCCGACATAACTCGTTGACCATTGTAAGTCCTGAAGGCTTACGGGAAATTATTGAAGTGCAGCTGAAACATGCCGGAATCACACTACACTACCCACTTAAATGGGTTCATCCGCTGAGTAAAAACGACTCTTTGGTACTTGAAACAAAGCGTTTCATCCTCAAGAGCTACCTACTTCATCATAGGGTTCCCTGTTTTGGCTTCAAACTCACCGAAACAGCACACGAGCGCAGGTTGTTGCCCGAAATGTTGGAAGGGAGCAGTCTTCCTTATAAGGCATACAACCTCATGAAGCAAGGAGATGACTTTACTGATGAAAACGGTAAAGTACATTCCTACCTTGACTATACTTCAGACGCGCCGCATGCTCGTTCTTTTGTCTACTTTACAGACACCTCAGTAATGTATAGCCACGCCTCTTTCATAGAAGGCGCCGATGTACTCTACCACGACTCTACCTTTATGCATGATATAGCGGAAAAGGCCCGCGACACTGGACATTCCACCAGCTGTGAAGCCGCAAAATTTGCCAAAGAAGCCAATGTAAAAAGACTACTTCTGGGGCATTTTTCCAGTAGATATGGAAACCTTAAGGTCTTGGAAAATGAGGCTCGTACAATATTTAAGGAGTCATATCTTGCAACCGAAGGACAAATTTTTGAAGTGAACAATAAACCTTTATGACTAGAAAAATCTTTAGCTGTCTTGCCCTATTCGTCTTTGTATCAACTACATCGTTTACACCCGGGCCTGAAGAAGGTATGTATCCAATTAGTTTATTGGGTACCCTGAATTTTGAGGAAATTGGCATGGACTTGAAGGCCAAAGACATCTTTAACGAAGGCGGAAATGGACTCATCAATGCCATTGTCAACATTAATGGGTGCACAGGTTCTTTCATCTCCGACGAAGGCTTAATTCTTACCAACCATCATTGCATTTTCTCAGCGTTAAAGCCACATACCACTGAGGCTAATAATTACATGCGAGACGGGTACCTGGCCAAAACCAAGGAAGTAGAACTTCCAATGGAAGATTACAAGGTACGTATTATGAAGAGCTATTCAGATGTCTCAAACAAGGCTCTTAAGGGAGTAAAGGATGTAAAAGATCCAATTGAACGCGACAAGAAGATTAGAGAAAATATTAAAGAAATCACCAAGCAAGATCAGGAAAAGCACCCTGGAATGGAAATTGAGATCTCTGAGATGCTGGCAGGTTCTTCTTACATCTTGTTTCGCTACGAGTACCTTAAAGACATACGTCTGGTATATGTTCCTCCAAGATACATTGGTGAGTTTGGTGGAGAAACCGACAACTGGATGTGGCCAAGACATAGCGGAGACTTTTCTTTCGTTCGCGCTTATATCGGGAAAGATGGAAAGCCTGCTGAGTATTCTAAAGACAATGTTCCTTACGTACCAGAAAGGTACCTACAAGCCGATTTTGATGGAGTAAAGGATGCTGACCTAGTATTTATCCTGGGCTACCCAGGTAGAACATCAAGACACTACCCGGCAGAATACATTAAGTATATGGAAGAAGTACAGATGCCATATATCGCTGAGTTGTGGGAATCACAAATAGATGTAATGGAAGGCTTGGCCAAAAGAAGCGATGCCTTTGAAATAAAGTATTCAACACGTATTAAACGTAAAGCCAATACCACTAAGAACTATCGTGGTAAAATGCAATCGCTGAAGCGCATTGAACTCTACCGCAAAAAAACGAGCGAAGAAAAAATGATTTCTGAGTTGCTAAAGGCTAAGAATCCTCAAACCGGGAAAGACTTCGATGCAGCACTTTCAGAACTCAACAAACTCTACACAGACCTTAATGATCTGGGGCCAAAACGATTTTGGTATGGGCAGCTGTCTGGTGCTTCCCAATACTTTGAGATAGCTGAATACTTAATGAGCTATTCTAAACTAAGTGAAGAAGATAGAAACCCGAAGAATACCAAGCGTTACTTGAAGGCTATAAGAACTGCATACAAAAGGTTTGACCCGCTCACCGATAGCATTTTTGTATCAAGAATGCTTTCTGACGGATTTGAATATGGAATTAAAGGCCTGAAAAATTCTGTAGTATCACGCAACGCAGTGGGGCCCTTTGTTCGTACTGCATATGCAAAAGGTAAAATCACTGATTCTAGCTACGTGATTAAGACATTGCTTAAAAAGCCATCCAAACTTTCTTCGATGAAAGATCCCTTTATGAAACTGACCAGAGATATGGCTAAGGGCAGACAGGAAACAGTGACAAAATCAAGAGAGATCGATGCAGCCATTAGGGCTAAAATTCCAGCCTACGTAAACCTTAAGATGCAAGCCAAAAGTGGACAGTTTATTCCTGATGCCAATTCTACCTTGCGCTTTACTTATGGTACCGTGAAAGGTTACTCTCCAAAAGACGCTACCTACATAGCCCCTGTAACCACAGTAAATGGCATACTTGAAAAAGGAGCACTTGGAGGTGAATACAATCTTGGTGAAGAGTTGAAACAAGCGATTCTCAACAACAACTCTGGAGAGTTCTTCAGAGAAGAGTTAGGCTCAGTACCTGTAAACCTGCTATACAATACAGATACCAGCGGTGGTAACTCAGGAAGCCCAATTCTCAATAAAAGTGGGAAACTCATTGGCTTGAACTTTGACAGAGCATTTGAAGCTTGTGTAAACGACTTTGCCTGGGACGACTCCTATAGTAGATCCATTGGTGTTGACATTAGATACATTCTTTGGGTAACTCAAAATGTAGGACATGCCGACGACTTAGTAAACGAAATAAGAAACAACTAATCTTGAAACACTTCCTGGCCCTTTTCTTCCTGCTCTGTAGCTATGGCTTATATGCCAACGACAGTACAAACTTCTTCCTAGTAGCTAAAAGTGGGAAAGTTTCATTTCATGAAAATCAGGGAAAGGGCTGGCACACCATATCAGAGAAAGATACTATTGCTCCAAACAGTAGTATCAGGATAGAGAAGTTTTCATACCTCCTCATAAAGTCTGGTAAAGGTTACCTCGAGTTCAACATTGCCGGCACCTACAACCTGTCAGAATATGGTGAGTACCTGAAACCAGGAGTTCCCATCGTTCAACAATACGAACAGATTATTCTGGATTCTCTCAAAATCCCAGCGAAAACAGCTAAGGGACAGTATGCAAAAGAGCTTCTGGACGCGAAAACTGACGGAAGAGATCTTTTGTCTGTTTACCCACCTCCTACCATTATATACGATAGGGAAATAACACTAAGGTGGCGCCCAATGGATAATAACATCTACATTGTAAGGATGTACCATTCTGAACTCAGTCAGTATTTCTACAGAGAAGTAAAGGGTGATCAAGTAACGGTGGATATGATTGGGCTCAATTTTCCCACCGATCGATGCATATACTGGTCAGTAGGTATTAAAGGCTCTGAGTACTGGTCTGTACCCAAATGCGTGTACATTTTAAACATTGGAGAGTCTTCAAACATTATTCTTCCAGCCTATGCTTTGGAAGAAGACTTAAACCTGGAACGTTCGGCCTACCACAATTTAATGATGGCTTTTTACTACGAAAGCGAAAAAGTGCAACATAAAGCCGAACTTTACTACGAAAAAGCCTGGTCGTTGTCTAACAACAATCCAAGGTACAAGCAATTGTATTATGACTTTCTCAAACGAAGAAACAGCGTCGTCATTGACTAAATCTTTAATCATAGCCATTGATGGGCATTCCTCCTGTGGAAAAAGCACAATGGCTAAAGCAATTGCAGCCGCTCTTGAATACAGGTACATAGATACAGGTGCCATGTATAGGGCTCTTACCTATTATATGTTGGAACATCAGGTACTTCCTGAAGATACTGAAGCCATTCTAAAGGCTTTGTCCAATATTCAAATTGAGTTTGTATACAATGTGGCAAAGTGCAAATCAGATGTATACCTAAATGGCGAAGATGTTGAAGATTCCATTAGGACAATGAGGGTGAGCAGAAGCGTAAGCCATTATGCGGCTGTAACTGAGGTGAGGAAGGCTATGGTAGCCCAACAGCAAAAAATGGGGGCACATGGAAGTGTTGTATTGGATGGAAGAGATATTGGTACTGTGGTGTTTCCACAGGCCGACCTCAAGATATTTATGACGGCTTCTGTAGAAGTAAGGGCTCAAAGAAGGTTTCAAGAACTGAAGGCTAAAGGGCAGAACATCACAATTGAAGAGGTAGCACAAAACCTCAAAGAAAGAGACCACATTGACAGCAACCGTGAAGAAGGCCCATTGAGGCAAGCATCGGATGCGAGAGTACTGGACAACTCTGATATGACCATAGAAGAGCAATTGCACACAGCACTTGCCTGGGTAAATCAGTTGGCAAAGGCAATATAAAAAGCCCCAGGCTCCCTTGAGCAGGTGTGCACTGGATATGCGCGGTACATCTATACAGCCCTAATTGCCCCTGTACTCAGGCATATATCCGTCCCAAACAACCCAATTTCTAAATGTTACCATGTTACAGGGCTCACTAGCCTTGTGAACTTGAAATACAAAATCTTGCATTTCACATACAATTTCCTGCACTAGAAAACATTCTCAATAAAATACACTTGTTTCATTTTGGGAAAACACTCTCCTTGAGTGCATATTTGACTCGCAATCAAACACAACGAAATGAAATCTTTTAAAGCAACGATCGCTCTGGTCTTTCTGGCCTCCGCGGTTTCAGCACAAACCATTGGATTCAACGTAAAGCGTGGACTCTCAACATTTTGTCCCGATTACTCGAATTTTAAATCCACAATCAATCAGGCAGTCGGTTTTGGATTTTATAAGACCAAACCATTGGAGAATGGTCTTACCCTAAGAACTGGTGTTAACTACACGTCAATGCGATCGTGTTTGTCAATAACAAATGATGCCGGTCTTACCCACTTAATACCTGAGAGCTACAACTATCTGGACATTCCAATAGTACTCGAGAAAGAATTCTTCAGGTATTCAAAACTCAAAAGAAGCGCTTCACATTACAGCCTTCAGGGAGGTGTGAACGTAGCCTACCTCATGCACGAAGAAGGTTATGAGCGTAGAGTTGGTGAAAATTTCAAAGTACGTCCCACTAACCTGGGTGCCACATTGGCCTTACAGTACGTAAAACCCGTAAAATGGAATACCGCATTTGCCATAGGTCCGCAAATTCAAGCATTTACAACAGGTGAAGAGCTTGCCACAGTTGGCTTCATGGCCGGTATTCGACTTGATTGGAGATTCGGAAACTTATAAATAGATAACGTTTGGCTCTTTGGGTCAACTTAAGCTTCGATGCACAAGGGGCTGTTTTAGGCAAACGCCCCTTTTAGAAAAAAAAACACTGAATGAAAATTGTACCCTGATAAGAAAACGAAATGTAGACTCACCTAAAAACGCGCAATAGTAATAAGGTGGAACAGGATGAAAGGAGAAAAAGAATAAGTCTCATTTTAAATATTCATTAATCAGCAAGAGTTAAATCTCAATACAATTTTTCATTTCAGTTGTCTCTTGAACAGCCAGGCATGAGAGAAGCTCAGCCTAAATAGATTGCAACCCTTTAGCGCTGTTCATGAGAAAGCGGAGTTCCCCAACTCCGCTTTTTTTGTTTATACCCACACCTCTTCAATGGGTTCAGTTCATCTTTTCGGCTTCCACTTATCTTCTGTCCCATCTACTTTAGAGAAATAATTGGCCGTTTAACAAGTACTTAACAAGCTCATACACCATTTGCCAGATTCTATGAGGCTAATTCCCGAATTTTGGTTCTGTGAAATCAAATACCATAAGATGGGTGATAATTGGGGCAGCCATCTCCGTAATAGGAATCGTCTTTACTCAAATCTACTGGGTAAGAAAAGCTTTCACTCTTGAAGAAGAGCAGTTTGAGCAAGGTGTCAAAACATCGCTTTACAACACCGCTAAAAAACTATCGGATTACAATCAGTCCGTTATGCCCTCTCAAAATCCGGTGAAGCAACTCTCCAGCAATTATTTCATTGTAAATGTAAACGATGTAATAGACGCCAACCTTTTGGAGTTCTATTTAAAGGATGAATTTGGAAAAAGGAACCTACATGCGGATTTCGATTACGCCATTTACGATTGCTCTACCGAAGAAATGGTGTATGGAGCGTATATCTCATTTTCTAAGAACAGTACGGTCCCAGATAACCAAAAGCTCCAGAAATACGATGAGTTTAACTACTACTTTGGAGTCCGCTTCCCTCAGCGTATGTCTTTTATTACCAGCAAAATGGGCATCTGGATATTTTCTTCCATCTTTCTAATGATCGTAATCATCTTTTTCGCCGTTACTATATTCATTATCCTGCGCCAAAAACGATTGAGCGAAGTGCAAAAGGACTTTATCAATAACATGACACATGAGTTCAAGACTCCGCTATCAACCATAGGAATCTCTGCAGACGTGCTCCTTTCGGCCAATATTGCTGAACAGCCAGAACGCTTAAATAAATATGCAGGGCTTATCAAGTCAGAAGCTACGAGACTTAATGATCAGGTACTACGCGTGTTGCAAATGGCTCGCATTGACAAGGAGAAGCAGAAGCTCGAGTTCAAAAAACTAGATCTAATTAGTCTGGCTACAGACATTGTGCAAAGTGCACAGGAAAAGGCCAAAAAGTTTGGAGGCCAAATTGAGTTTATCCATACCACAAATCCTGAAATTGTTGCCGACGAAGTGCACTTGTCCAATATTCTGAACAACTTGTTGGAGAATGCCATTCAGTATTGCAAAGAAGCCCCTCAGGTAATTTTAAATATTTCAGAAAGTAAAAATGCCTACTCCATAAGCATTACTGACAACGGCATTGGGATAGCCCCAGACCATCAGAAAAAGGTTTTTGACAAGTTTTTCAGGGTACCAAAGGGCAATGTTCATGACGTAAAAGGCTTTGGAATAGGTCTCAACTATGTGCAAAATATGGTGCATGCGCATCATTGGAAAATAAGTTTGGAGAGTGAATTGAATAAAGGTTCAACATTCAATATTCAAATACCTAAATAAGATGGAACAGCAACCTAGAATCCTTTACGCAGAAGATGATAAGAACCTGTCTTTCGTTACCAAAGACAACCTAGAGCTCGCGGGCTACCACATTACCCATGCAGAGAATGGACTGGAAGCCTTTGAAGCTTTTAAAGGAGCACATTTTGACCTATGTATTCTTGACGTGATGATGCCCATTATTGATGGTTTCACACTTGCCAAGAAGATTAGAAGAATGAATGAAGAAGTACCCATTCTCTTCCTTACTGCTAAAACGCTTGAAGAAGATAAAATTGAAGGCCTTACCCTAGGGGGTGATGACTACATTATAAAGCCTTTTAGCATTGAAGAACTGAAGCTGAGAATTGAAGTATTCTTGAAAAGAGCCAGTATCAAACCGAAGGCTGAATTACCCAAGCATTTTGATTTGGGTGAGTACCAGTTTGACTTTGAAAACCTATCGCTTACCAGAGACAGTGAAAGCGTTACCATGACTCAACGAGAAGCTGACGTACTTCTAATGCTTTGTAGAAATAAGGACCAAGTAGTGAAGAAGAGTGAGATTTTGCTCAAAATATGGGGAGATGACGATTACTTCGCCGGACGAAGTCTTGACGTGTTTATCTCCAGATTGAGAAAATACCTGAAGCAAGACGTTAATATCAAAATTGAAAACCTTCACGGTGTTGGTTTCAGACTTATAGATTCCGTCACGGCATAATAAAGTAAAATTAACAAGCCGGTTTCGTTGAAATCGTCTCAGGCTTAGACGGAATTTTCACTTCCTATAGCAAGCCTTGCCTATACTTGTTTCTCTTAACATCAAGGTAATCTTGATGTTAGAATTTGGCGAGAATTTTCAGAAGTACAGGTACATGGTTAAGGAATTAGGAGTTGTAATTGTGGCAGCGCTGTGTGCACTGCCGGTAAACGCTACTACGTACTACTCACAAGGTAGTGGTGACCCAAATACACTTAGCAATTGGGATACGAATACCAATGGCGGTGGAAGTGCTCCATCAGGTTTTTCAACAAGCTCTGATGTGTTTGTGATCCAGTCGGGACACACAATGACCACCACCGGCACCTGGTCACTATCTGGAAGTAACATGAAGCTCCAAATTGAAAATGGAGGAATTTTGCAGGCCAATCATACGGTCGACCTCACTCCTTCTTCTACTTTTCAAATTGACAATAGCGGAACCTACAATCACAATTTCTCTGGCAATGAGATTTTTGATGGTACAGAAAGTTTTAACGCCACTAGCACCGTTGAAATCCAAACGAGACCATCTAGTACGCTTGATCAGGGAATTGCCTTTGGTAATCTTACTTTTAACTTCACTTCAGGCGGTAGCTTAAGAGTAGACAATACCGACAATGAAACTTTTACGGTAAACGGCAATTTGAGCATTCAAAATACGGGAGGCAGTTCCAATGAGCTCAGATTTGCAAGCGGTAGCGGAGACAATGTAACTGTTGCCATTGCCGGGAATTTATCAATGACCGGTGGCCGGCTGGACTTTTTTAGCGCGAGTGGAGGAACCAATGGAATAATTCAAGTTGGTGGCAATTTGAGCCTTACAGGCGGTACCTGGGACAATGCAGGTAGCGATAACCTCGAGTTCCAATTCACCGGAGGCTCTTCAAGCGATGTTACCTTTGAGTTATCAAATGGTGTTACCATCACCGGAAGTTCTATTGATGATTGCGACTGGACAGTAGCATCAGGTAAAAACCTTACGCTTCTCAGTGACCTGGAAGTAGGTGCTGGCGAAGTATGTACGATAAATGGAAGACTCAACTGCTCAACCTTTACCGTAACGGACGGAGGCACAAGCAGCACTTTCACCCTGGCAGCAGCCGGAACCCTGGGCATAGGATCGGCAGATGGAATAGAAAGTAGCGGCACCGGAGGGAATATTGAAACAGACACAAGAAATTACAATGTAGCGGCCACCTATGTGTACAACGGAACTTTGGCACAAATCACTGGCAACGGTTTATACGATGAAACCAATGCCCTCACCGGAGTGGTTCAAATTGCAAATACTTCAGCCGCTGTAACGCTCAGTGAGGATGTATCGTTTGGGGATGGATTCAATCTAACTGTAGACGAAGGGGCTATTCTGGATATAGCCAGTGGAATCAGCTTTGAAAAAGCATCAGGCAGCAGTGCAAGTATTACTCTCAATGGAAGCACACAAATAGCAGAATCAGATGGATTTAGCACTTCTTCTACTGGAGGGACTGAAGCGTTCCAGGGTTTTACCAGTTGTACGTTTGGTGGCAATGGTAATGTAACCTACGATGCCGCTGGTAACCAAACCATAACCAATCAGTTCAGCTACGGAAATCTGACTTTAACAGCTTCCAATGTGAGTTCAGGTTCCAATAATAAAACCGCAGCAGGAACCTTGGACATAAACGGCAACCTAAGCATAGAGGGAACGGCAGATTTTGACCCGTCCAACAATCAAATCAATCTGGCTGGGAACTGGACAGCAGCCTCAGGAACCGATTTTTCAGAAGGATCGGGAACTGTAGTTTTAGATGGCACGAGTACTCAGACTTTCGATACAGACGGTATAGAGACTTTCTTTAACCTGAGTAAAACGGGAAGCGGTACTACCACCTTTAGCGATGGCTTAAACCTAAGCTCTGGAGGAACACTTACTATTTCCGATGGCACCCTTGATATGGGCAATAATACACTGCAAACTACTTCAACCAATCGTACACTTTCTATGAGTGGTGGAACGTTGAAACTCGGCGAAGTAAATGCTACCAATCAGCCAAATTTTGCAACTGTGAGCATAAGTGATGGAACGATCAATTTTGCTGCGGCAGGTGCAATGGAGCTTAATGGTGGTGAAACCTATCAAAACCTAACCTTTAGTGGGTCAGGAACGAAGACAATAAGCTCGGCTACTTCAGATATTAATGGTACCGTTTTCATAACGGAGTCGTGCACACTTAATGTGAGTAATAGCAGCTTTGGAGATGCTACCACCAACCTGACCATGGATGGCGGGTATTTACTTATTGACGGCAGCGGTACCAAACCGGACATAGCAGGCACCTATACTCTTACCGGAGGCAGCATTGAGTTTAGCGGCTCTTCGGCCATGACTGTTCGATCTCCTAAAACCTATTTCAATGTGGTTATTTCAGGTACCAATGTCTCAAGCAGTGCCGGCAATTATACTCTGGCTGATGGTGGTTCATGGGTCATAAATAGTGGCGCACAATGGAGCACTTCTGCACGTCGAATTCTTACGGCTGGTACGGCTTCAGTAACTGTGAATGGCACTTTTAGTACGAGTGATGCTGATGGCTTTTCAGGAGGATCAGGCACTTCCATTGACCAATCCATCACCAATATTACACTGGGATCAGCTTCCACTGTAGCCTATACAAGCGGCAGTGCACAAACCGTAACCAACAACAGCGATTATGTAAACCTGGGCTTAAGTGGAAGTGGAGCCAAAACATTTGTTGGTACTCCGGAAGTTTCAGGGACATTGTCCATATCCGGAGGGTCTGCCACTTTACCAAGTGCCCTTACTTTTGATGGCAGTTCTGATCAAACCATACCTGGGATGGACTATGGTTCAACCAACATCACACTTTCAGGCGGTGGAAATAAAGTACTTGGTGGCAATACCACCATGAATGGCACCATCACTTTCACCAGCGGAAACATCGATGTGGGCTCTTCAACACTCACTTTGGGCTCTTCGGCCGTAGTGAGTTCAGCGAATGCCAGCTCCTATATTGAAATTAGCGGTACTGGCAGGGTTTCCCGAACCATAAGTAACGGTAGTTCATTTACATTCCCAATTGGACATAACCCCTACCTACCAATGACTATTGAATGCGCTTCCTGCGTGAGCGAAACCTTTGAAGTAGGTGTTCAGGACGTTATATACGACGATCCTGAGCCAAGTGACAGAACCACCACTTTCGCCGCGGCCGGCTACACCAACTATGTGAACAAAATGTGGGAAGTGACAGCTCCGGCCGTTGCTAGTAATGTCACATTCACCATTCAATGGAACAACTCTGACCAGACGGTAGATCCCGGATCGGGCAACAGCAGTAATAATATGGGCTTTGGCTATTGGCTCACTGGTTCCGGTGCCTGGACGGCAGGTAGCATCACAGCTGCCACCGTATCTGGAAACCAGTATTCACTGAGCCGTACGCTCAGCAGTACCAGCTCGGCCATTTATTACATGGGGGCTGGCTCAAGCAATAGTGCGCTCCCCATTGTACTTATGGAGTTTACCTCAAAGTGTGAGTCAAACGAACCAGTTTTCCAATGGATTACTACAACAGAAATAAATAACAGCCATTTTACCTTACAGGGCAGCCACAACGGGACTGACTTTGAAAACATTGAACGAATTGAAGGTGCCGGCACCAGTTATCAGACACTACATTACCAACTCAGGTCTAGGGCCACCTATACTTACTACCGTCTAAAGCAGACAGACTTTGACAGCACCAATTCTTACTCCCACATTATTGAAAATGGATGTCAGTCACAGCGAAGTATCCTTGTCAAGAACGGAAGGTTACTCACCCACCTGGAAGAACCTGAGCCCTACAGTATTTTTAACTTGCAAGGGCAGCTAATTGCCAGTGGAGTATTGCAGAAGGGAATTCAAAGTATTGAAGTCAATGCACTTGGCAACGGTGTATATGTATTGCGATCACCAAGTTTTAACTTCCGGTTTGGACTTCAGAAGTAGGTTTGGGCAACAGTTTTTTTATGTCGTAGTGTTTGGCAAAAAACTCATCGCACCACAAGCAAATATTTTCTAAGGCTTCAGTACGTGCCTTGGCGTATATATGGCTGATGCCAAAACTCTCTCCCATTGCTAAAGGATCTCCATCATTAATTTTTTGGAAAACAGGTGATTGCGCTACTCTTTCAAGTACATCTGTCACTTTTTCTATCCTTGCATCACCCATGGCCTCTTTGGTTCCGGGACAACATGGATTAATCTGCCAAAGTTGTATGGATATCTCTTGAGGCAGGCTGTCGGTCCCGGTTAAGAAACCAATACCACCTGAAAGGATAGAACAGAAATTATGATTGGGATCTCGTTTCCAGATGTTCTTTTGTATGGCCCTTCCTCGTGCCCAGTTGCCTCCAAGCCACATATCTTCTGTAGCTCCCCAAAAACCCCAACTTAACTGATTCTCCTGCAAGTAATTCTCTTTCTCTATAAGCGGATCCTTATCATCACCGTTCACCCCTTTGCTCTCAAACAACTCTGCAAGTTCCATTAAACGCGCACCTTGATGTTTATGATAGCGGTCAATGCTTGCAATATCAAACCGTGTAACGCCACGCTCAATGAGTGCGTCCAGGCGTTCAGAAGTAAGTAAATCTCCATTGGTCTGCAACATCACCTGAGTGTTGCCTTTGTATTTCTCTTGTAAAGCATCTAAAATACTGTACAGCTTTTCCCGCTCGGCTAAAGGCTCCCCTCCTGAAAGTATAATTCTGTCAACGCTATCAGGCAAATTGCTCACTATAGCAAGGCAATCTTCTAGTGAAATTCTACTTCCTTTAGGTCCGGAGAGATTGTAACAATGATCGCATTGATCATTGCACACTTGTGTAAACACCCAATAAATGGACTCGCAGTGATTAAAACTTGTTATATTCATTTATACAGAGCCTAAAGGCAAAATAATCAATTAAGGTTCTCCCAAAAGTCTTTTTCCTGAGTTACCCCAGTCCTTTCATCTGCCATGAAAGCCTCCTTGGAAGCAAATTGTGTAATGCTTCCCGCATCTAAATACGCCCATTGAGTGCCTACAACTAAGGCTTCACGTACATCATGCGTTACAAAAAGTGATGTGATGCCGTGTTTTCTGGTCATTGACACAAAAAGCTCTTGCATATTCTGCTTGGTTTTATAGTCAAGGCTGCTGAAAGGCTCATCCAGTAGCAATAGTTTTGGTTGTACAATGAGGGCCCTTCCAAAGGCCACACGCTGTTTTTGTCCGCCCGAAAGTTCATCGGGCATTTTTTCAGCCTTATCACTCAAGCCAAGTTCCTCCAGCATAGCATGAACGGCATCTTTGATTTCATTTTCCGGGCGATGCCTTATTCGTAAGCCAAAGGCAACGTTTTCAAAAACAGAAAAATGAGGAAACAAGAGCGCCTCCTGAAATAAATAAATGACTTCCCTCTGCTGGGCGGTCTTCTTTTCCAATGATTTTCCGTCCATTGTAACACGTCCAGATTCACTCGACTCAATGCCTGCCAAAATTTTGAGTAGTGTAGTTTTACCACAGCCCGAAGTTCCCAAAACGCTCAGCGTTTCACCTTTTGCACAGATCAAATTCAGATTTTTGAGTACCTGCTTGCCCGCATAGGCTTTTGAAATAGTCTTGACGTCTAAAAACATTGGACTCACAAATGTCAGATTTACTGGCCTGAGAATGCACTATTTATCAGGAACTTCTTGTTGACATAAAACAATATAAAGGGAGGAATTACCAGTAAACAACCAGATACTGCTGCCAGGTATGGACTTGCCTCGCTTACAAGTTGAAAAACCTGTATAGTGAGTGTCTTTACCTTACCCACGCCTATATATTGGGTCATCCCAAAGTCAAACCAGGAAATAAGAAAAGTTTGCACCCAGCTAAAGGCTACTACCGCCTTGGCAAAAGGCCAAATACCGTGTTTCCATTGCATCAGTGAATTTCCCCCAAGGGTGGCGACCATTTTCTGGTATTCATGTACCTGTTTATTCCAAAAAGTACTGAACAGTATAACTGAATATGGATACAACAAGAAGAGCTGGGCAAGCATTACCCCGGCAACTGATGCCGAGAGTTCTAAGTAATTAAAGTAAAAGTGAATGCAAACGGCATAAACAATTGGCGAAAGTGCGAAGGGCAAATAGGCCAGGTTTTGCCAGAAAATAGCATTGCGACTTAAACTAATGTAGCGGGATGTAAAAAATGCCAAAACAGTGGATACAGAGGCCATTATAGTGGACATCAGAAGACTTAATCCGGTACTGCCTAAGAGCTCATTTGAACCGGTCAATAAATGCTTCCAATGAGTAAGTGTCCACTCTGGAAACAGTAATGGGTATACCCAGCTGCCGGCTATTGAATACACCAATAAGTATACTACTGGCCCAATTAGAAAAGGGGCAATTATGAGCTTCCATAGCCTCGACTTAGGCATGCTTGGACTTTTTATGGGCTGAAAAAAGGAAGAATACCAGGCATGTGGCCAAAACCAAATACATACTTGCCATAGCATAGGCCTGCGGTTTTGCCATTACGTCAAAACGGGTAAGCTTATCCAACACTACCAGCGATAACATCCTGGTGGATTCTGCTCCTAATAACAGCGGAATCTCGTAAGCGCCAAACATGAAAATAAAATACAAAACCGCCACCCTTCTCATAAACCTTAAGAGCACGGGCATTTCTACCCTTTTAATTACCTGAACCTGAGAAGCTCCCAGCGACAGTGCCAATTGTTTTAATTGACCTATGTTTTGCCCGCGGTAAATATTAAATAGGTTAATGGTGAAAAAAGGAACTGCCAAAAACAAATGCGCAAGTATGATGGCCATTCCTGCTTTTCCATTCACGACATTGGCAAAGGCCGAAGGTTCCGATAACCATCCCAGTGAGTGCAACAATCTTGAAAACAGGCCAGAGTTAGACCAAAAGGCAAAAAACACAAATGATACCACCATAGGTGGCATTAGTAAGGGGACATATAAAACTGGCCACCTGGACTGTGTTGTACTTTTTGAACCGTTTTTTACCAAATAAAAGAGTACAAAGGCCAAAGAAAGTGCCAGAAGCGTTCCAGTTAATGCCTGGTACACACTGTACAACAGCGCTTTGACAAAGTACCCTTCTTCAAATACCGTTTTAAAATGATCAAGTGTAAATCCCTTTGCAGTGAGCCCCACAAGTCCTAAGGCATATAAAAGGCAATACACCAAACCTGCAACAAGTGGCACTACACTTATGGCCAGAAATATGGATTTTGACAGTGCCTTCAATCAGATACTGTTTTAGAAAAAAGACGTTCTGTAGACAGCACTGCCAGCATACTTCAACAAGGGCTTACTTCTTCTCTCCTTTAAAATGATCGTCCTTGTATTTGAATAGCACATTAAAAGTAGTAAGGCTACCGTACATCCTGGTGATATACTGCTGTATATGCACTTTCTCCTCATCTGTAAGTACCTTATGACTATTTATATTTTGCTCAAGTACACGCAGGCGATCCCTTACCATCACTATCTTATGAAAAAAAGCGTCGATAGGTATTTCCTTAGCTTGTAAGGCCGGATCAAAAGGTTGTAGCAGAAGCTTCCCTCCTTTCCATTTCTCACCCAGGGGTACTACTTGAGATAAGTCCGAATACGTGGATAATATGTGCTTCAGTGATTTCTCAACATCTACCAGCGTAAGCCCTCCACCTTCATTGGGTTCGGCCTGAATGATTTCTAATCCATCAAATGACCTTGAAATCTCTTTGTCACCATAATCTCTAAAAAAAACCATGATAACTCCTACACGAAGTTCAGTAACTATTCCTATTCCGAAAGTAGGATGCTTTACTCGGGATCCAATACCTAATTGCTCGTATGCCATGGGAGTATTTTTTTGTTCAATTTTAAAATAAATAAGCTTTCATGAGTAGATTTCGCAACATCTTTTAGAACCAACATTAACCCTTGGGAGTTTCAAATAACCAATCAACGTTAGCATGAAGAACACCTTATCCTTTCTCAAAGAGATTAAAGAAAACAACAACAAGCCTTGGTTTACAGCACATAAAGCTGAATTTGAAACGGCCAAAGCTGAAATGAATGATTTGGCCAAAGAATTAGTGTCAAAAATGCTTTTACACGACAATATTGACCCTAAACCCAAATTGTTCCGCATTTACCGTGATGTGAGGTTCTCTAAGGACAAAACGCCATACAAAAGCAACATGAGCGCGAGCATGAAGAGGAATACTGCCGCCTTGCGAGGTGGATACTACTTTCATGTTGAGCCAGGTGGTTCTTTTCTGGCTGGTGGTTTTTGGCAACCCAACCCTAAAGACCTTCTTCACATTCGTCAGCAAATTCAGCAAGACGCTGAACCACTGAGGGAAGTGCTCCAAAGCAAAGACTTTGTAGATTATTTTGGCCAACTAGAAGGAGAACAAGTAAAAACTGCTCCCAAGGGCTTTGATAAAGCCGACCCGAATATTGACCTACTACGTCATAAGGGCTTCATTGTAACCAAGTACTTTACAGATAAAGAAGTAACGTCTAAAGACTTTGCCGATCAACTAAATACTGGGTTTAGCAAAATGCGCCCCATGTTTGACGTAATGAGCGAATACCTCACTACAAATCTCAACGGAGAGTTATTGATCTAAAACTATCTTAGCTCATAGAATACTCCAAACGTGAAACTTGGAGAGGCAATGATGTTCCTTAAGTAAGGGGCAAAGCCAAGGTCTAGTATAAGCCCCTTATTGTCTTTTTTATAAATAAATACAGGGCTTATGGCCAGGTACTCAATATTGTTAGAATAGATACCCGGAATTCCTGCCGGGGCAGCATTGCCGTTCTCGAGAGATTCCAAACGATACATTTTTACAATGGAAGTGAGTTTACCAATGGTGTAACCTAACTCCAGTGACATGTGAACTTCATCAGAGCACATATTGGTTCGGTTGTTGAAGCCCACCATAGCACTCATAAAACCTTTATTTCCCAGCCCACTTCCTAGCTCAAGCTTCAACATCTGATTAAAGTCGCCATCGCCCAACACAGGCATTAGGTTTCCGGTAATAGGCGGTTTGGGGCTTCCAGTGGGAATTCCTAACAAGAGTGACGTAGCGAGATTAACATTTCCAGACAATAGCTTGTACTTAACGGCAAGGTCAATATCACCAATTCCCCATTCGCTAAGCGATAAGTCCATACCCTGGTCTTCGTAAAGGGCCCCCGTTAAAAATGGAGAGTGTAGAATTACATCAAAGGAATTACTAATGCCGTACTCACCATAAAAATGAGTAGAAAACACTCCAGCCCACATATCGTCGTATTGTATAATGTTCGCGGCGTCATCAGCATACCAACTGCCACCAATAAAACGCTGTGAGACCATAAAAAAGCCATTTCCCTTGCCTTGTGTCCATCCTCCACCAGCAATACCCGGAGCACTTACCAGAAGTAATAGTCCTAATTGAAAAACTCTTCGCATACTTAATTCTTATTGGGCTATCTAAGGATATCTGAAAAAAAATAGTTCGACCCCATCTAACTATCTTTTCTCATTTAATGAGTTTTTCACTCACTAAAAGCGCTTGAGAACAAAATATGCTTACTTTTTGCCCCTATTCATTTGTAGGCATGTATGAGTGTGAAAGAGGTGGCTGCTAAACCGCAGGAAATCAAGGCAAAAGATTATTTCAATGTCAATCAATATCGAATTGATCTCTGGAACCTGCTCAAAGAACTCAGCGGAAAGTCCAATACTCCATCAACCAAAAAGAGTACTCAGGCCCTACAGGAACAATTGCATGCAGCTCTTGATCAGCTTGAAGTAATTGAGAAGTACTGGGCCTACCCTTCCATAAACACTTTGGAACATATACGGGTACAAATTGACAGGAAGGACTTTGGTTTGGTATACAAAACGGTAGCCGACATTGTAAAAATGATTAGCTCCGACGATTTTAAGTACCGCAAAACCAAATCCCTATCAAATGGGGAAAATGGCTCACAAGAGCATGAAGACTTGGTTGAGAAGGGGCATATACATTACTTCGAAGTACTATTTGTAGACGACATTGGCCAGGCCGAACACGAAGAAATAAGAGAGAAGTTTAAGAAGATTACAGATCAGGACGATCTCTTTACCTATGAGATTGTTTTTGTAAAAACCTTACAAGAAGCACTTATAGCCTTACGCTTCAATTACAATATTCAAAGTGTTGTGATTCGGTACGGCGTACAGCAGGAAATTACTCCTGAGTTAAAACAGCTCCGCCCCTTTGTTTACAATATCTTGGATAAGGATTTCTCATCAGAAAGTCCTGACGAGCTGGTGAAACTGCTTGGGGAAGAAATAAGAGATTTCAGGCCGGAAATAGACATCTTTTACGTGAGTGACCAAACTCTGGATCAAACAGATGCCCGCATACTCAACCTTTTCCGAAGAATATTCTACCGGCAGGAAGACGTGCAAGAAGCGCATTTGAGCATTCTGAGAGGGATAACCGAACGTTTTGAAGCCCCCTTTTTCAAGGCACTTGTAGACTACAGCAAACGCCCCACTGGAGTTTTTCATGCCATGCCTATTTCTCGTGGTAATTCTGTTTTCAAGAGCAGTTGGATTCGTGAGATGGGTGAGTTTTATGGAAGGAACCTTTTTCTCGCCGAAACTTCTGCAACTACAGGAGGGCTTGACTCATTGCTACAGCCCACAGGTACGCTGAAAAAATCCATGGATTTGGCATCAGCTGCGTTTGGCTCGCAGAATACCTACTTCGTTACAAATGGTACATCAACGGCCAATAAAATCGTTTTACAAGGCCTCATAGAACCTGGTGATATTGTTTTAATTGATAGGGACTGCCACAAGTCGCATCACTATGCGATGGTGCTCTCTGGCGCCTATCCGGTATATCTGGACTCTTATCCCCTTACCAAATACAGCATGTACGGGGCAGTACCACTGGCTGAAATCAAGGAGAAACTGCTCAAATTGAAGGAAGAAGGACGCCTGCATAAGGTAAAAATGCTCCTGCTCACCAACTGCACCTTTGATGGATTGGTATACAATGTTCAACGCGTAATGGAAGAAATACTGGCCATAAAGCCGGATATGATCTTTTTATGGGATGAGGCATGGTTTGCCTTTGCGCGTTTCACCAAGTACTTCAGGCAACGAACGGCTATGTGTAGTGCCCGGAAACTTGAAACCAAGTTTAAGTCAGAAGCTTATAGAACCCTTTACCAGCAAAGCAGGAAGAAAGACCAAATGGTGGATCCTGACAAAGTGCGTATACGGGTCTATTCCACTCAGTCCACTCATAAAACCCTATCATCCCTCCGTCAAGGTTCTATGATTCATATCTATGACGAAGACTTTAGGCGTAAGAGCGAGGAGTCATTTCAAGAGGCCTATATGACTCATACTTCCACTTCAGCTAACTATCAAATACTGGCTTCTCTGGACATGGGAAGAAGACAGACTGATTTTGAAGGCTACGAGCTGGTGGAAAAGAGCATAGAAATGAGTATGGCGCTTCGGGAAAAAATTATCAATAACCCCGCGCTCAACAAATACTTCCAAGTACTTACGGTAGAAGACCTAATTCCTGAAAATTATAGAGAATCCGGCCTTTCCATGTACTACGACCCGAAAAAAGGATGGAGCGAACTGGAAGGTCCGTGGATGAACGATGAATTTGTACTTGATCCTACCAAAATCAACTTGTTCATAGGAAAAACCGGAGTTAATGGAGACGACTTCAAGAACCAATACCTGATGGATCAATTTGGCATCCAGGTAAACAAGACTTCCAGAAACTCGGTATTGTTTATGGCCAACATAGGTACTACCCGCAGTTCTGTGGCCTATTTGACCGGTGTACTTCTCAAGATAGCCAACCAACTGGATGAAGAAGCAAAAGCTCTAAGCCGTGACGAACTAAAAATAAAGGACAAACGCGTTAAAAACCTAGTAGAAAAACTGCCCCCGCTACCTGATTTTAGTGAATTCCATCCCTACTTCCGCCCCAATAGCAGTACAGAAGAAGGCGACCTGAGAAAGGCCTTCTTTCTGGTTTACAATGATGAAAACTGTACCCACCTCACGTTAGAGGAATGCGCTGAGGCTATAGAACAAGGTCGCAAACCGGTTTCAGCAAGCTTTGTCATTCCTTATCCCCCTGGGTTTCCGGTACTAGTGCCCGGTCAGGTAGTAAGCAAAGAAATCCTGTCCTTCATGCTGGAACTTGATGTTAAAGAAATTCATGGCTTTAAGCCTGAATTAGGACTGCTTTTATTCACTGAAGAAGTATTGACGAAACAATAATTAATTCGATAAACTTTGCATCTCTGATTGCAAAAACACTTTACCATGGCAAAAAAGAACAAAGCTAAAAACAAGGACAAAGAGAAGTTGGAGAAGGCCGTAGAACAAGTTGGAACCCTTAAGGGTGTTTCCGACATCCGTCGGTATTTCTACAAAAACGAAACACCGATTTACTTTATCAGTGCTACCAATTTTAACCTACTGGGAGCTGATGAATGGATTAAGGGCTTCAAGTTTATTTGCTATATAGAGTGTTTTGACGGACAACATCCCAATGTATTTTCCCCTGGACAAATGCCACATGATGAGTTTGAAAGCATTGAGGATATTAACAATTACCTGCTTGAGCACAAAGAGGTAATTGACTACATAAAGAGCAGAGGCAAAGCCAAAGACCGTGGAAAGGCCTTGTTTCTCATGTTTGATGAGAAAACTGAAAAACTGGCCAAGAAACTTGGTTTGGAAGTGGCCTTCCCTTCAGCCACGCTTAGAAACTATCTTGACAATAAGGTGAACACTACCCGTATTGGCAATATAGCAGGTGTTCCTTCTGTGCCCAACGTACTTGCTAAAGTATCTTCATGGGAAGATCTTCAGGAAGTGATGAAAGAAGTGGGTAAAGATGTAGTGATACAAACCCCTTATGGTGACTCAGGCCACACCACTTTCTTCATCTCGTCAAAGGAAGACTACGAAAAACACGCCCATGAGATTGCCGGAGAGAAGGAAGTGAAGGTAATGAAGCGCATAAAATGCCGTGGTGCCGCTATAGAAGCCTGTGTAACAAGACACGGTACCATTGTTGCTCCTTTAATGACGGAGTTGGTGGGATTTAAAGACCTTACTCCTTATAAAGGCGGATGGTGCGGCAATGAAATTTTTGCCGGAGCCTTTACCAAACCTATAAGGGACAAGGCCAGAAGGTATACCCAAAAGTTTGGCGATGCTCTTAGAGAAGAAGGCTACAAAGGCTATTTCGAATTGGATTTTCTCATTGAAGAAGGAAGCAATCGTCTCTACCTTGGAGAACTTAATCCAAGGGTTACAGGTGCAAGCTCAATTACCAACCATGCTGTGTTCGCCCTGGCAGATGCTCCCTTGATTTTATTTCACATGCTGGAGTGGATGAATCAAGATTACGAACTGAATGTAAACCAGTTAAATGCGAGATGGTCTAAAGAAGAAAATATAGATACATGGAGTCAGCTGGTAATTAAGCATACCGAGGATAGCGTTAACTATATTACGCAAGCACCTAGAAGTGGCATCTACAGAATGGACAAAAAGGGGAAGATAAGCTTTGATAGAATGGATACCCACAGGCGTGCAGTGGAACTTGATGAAGAAGCTTTCTTTTTAAGAATCAGCAAAGAAGGTGACTACGAATACGAAGGTGCTGACCTGGGCATTCTGGTAATGCGCGGAAGATCAATGACCGAAAACTTTCAGCTCACCAGCCGAGCCAAGAAATGGATAGCAGCCATTAGAAACAAATACGACAGTGTACCTATTGATACATCAAAGCCCTCAGTTCCTGAAATAGGAGGATTCAAAATGATGTAATGGATGTTTCTAGCGATAAGCTCAATTGATGAAGACTATCCTGGTGTAAAGTGGCAAGAGCTTTTTCACAAGTACTGGCCTAACTATAAGCAATGGTACCTGAGTGAAGGATATACGGCCCGCCCTGGCTACCTGAGCTGCGTAGAAGCGCTGGAAGTGCATATGCCGGAGCTATTGCCGGTATACAACAAATTGTGCGAGCTTACGGGTGGAGATGATTTATCTGCACGTTTTTTGAGCCTTTACATTCCTCCGCCCTATTTAAGCGGATGCAGCCAAATGGCCTGGACAAAAGGACGTAATGCCCTTATCCGCAACTACGACTACTCTTCAAAGTTGTTTGACGGGATATTTATGAAAACCAACTGGCTAAAACCCGTTATGGCAATGACCGATTGCATGTGGGGAGTGCTGGATGGAATCAATGCTGATGGCTTATCAGTTTCCCTATCATTTGGAGGAAGACGTGTATATGGAAGTGGTTTTGGGATTCCAATTCTATTGCGCTACGTACTGGAAGTTTGTAGTACAACAGAAGAAGCCGCCGATGTATTGCTCAGACTGCCAGTACATATGCAATACAATGTAACATTGCTAGATAAGGCTGGTAGCTTTAGCACCGTATACCTGGCACCAGACCGCACCACTGAGATAGTAAGAGTACCCTATGCTACTAATCATCAACATCAGGTGGAATGGGATGAATACGCTGCTATGACAAAGACCATGGAAAGGCATCAGTACATGGAAGCTTGTCTATGGGATAAATCAGAAACCTATTATGGCATGCTCAATAGGTTTTTCAAACCACCCCTGTACAATACAGACTTTCTTAAGGGCTTTGGTACCCTTTATACAGCGGTATATAAGCCCAATGATAGTAAGGTGGATTTACTATGGCCACAAAAACGCCAATCACATTCCTTCGAAAACTTTGAGGAAGGTCAGATAATCATCAATCTTAGTCATGGCATTAGAGGGAAGATCACTACCTGAATTAAAGCCTACCAAACCTTATCAGAATGTAAACTTCATCCATCGCAGGGAATCATTTCCTGCACTGTCAACACCAGTAACCGTCATTTCAACAGGCTCCCCTTTCTCATACTCATATTCGTAGGTCTCAGAGTATAGAAGCACATCGTCTGGTGAATAGCATTTTTGATCCAAAACCAGGTTCTGAGCATAAAATGTGGGAATATCATGCATAAAGGCAAAATTCCCCTTTAACAAATTGCGGCGGTGTTTGTAGGTAAATAATTTATACTTCTTAAGGCTCCTTTTACCATGCCCATCAATACTGTATTCATTCAGCCTTATAAGGTTTCCATTGCCCAAATATTCATAGGAATAGGCCAGCCGCGGTCTGTTTGGGATTTCAATACTCAAGTCAAGGATTCTTCCCTTTTCGTATTTTGAAATTGTAAAACGCCTGACCAGTTGTTCGCTGCTGTCAAGGTCAAGTTGGGTTTCTTCTATGGATTTGATTTCGCCATTCCTATAAGCTACTTCCCGGTTAATACCACCAGGAACGGTGGTTTTTACTGCCTTGATCCGCCCCTCGTTGTCGTATTCGTAAACTCCTTCAATCGGATCTCCAAACCTTTGAAAAAGGGTTTCTTTAAGCAGCAGTCCTTTTTTATCGTATTCCAGGTGGAGTTCTATATCGTCCATTAACTCGACGGCTATAGGTTGTCTTTTAAACTGCTTAGGGTTTTCAAAGGAGTCAGTACAAGAAACAAGAACACAAATCGTTGCAAATGGTAGAAGTAGGCGCATGTGGGAGTATTTACGTATAAGGTATGCAAGACCTAACCCAATACTCCGAATTAACGAACAACCAGACTACTCAATTATATGAGTGATTGCTTAATTCGTACTCATTAGGCTTTGTTAAATATTCTCTTTTTAAACACTAACCACCCGCCCAATACGAGCAACACAAACGGCCATAAGTTGGTAAAGAAGAGTATTATGGTAAGAACTGCATTCCAACCATTTGCAAAAGAGTCGGCAATTTCATCCCAAAAGGTAATCTCCGCTACCACCACTTCATCCTCTTCAAGTTGCTCGAGAAGTACGAGGAAAAGCGTACTAAACGTTACCTGGTTACTCAAAAAGCGCAAACGGCCTTCCTTTGACTCAATTTCTTCCCTCAACACCCTAAGCTTCTCTTCAGTGGCCAGTACCTCTTCCACTGTCTTGGCTTTGGTGCGGAGAATATCTATATATCTTGCTTCTACTTCTTTTTTGTTTTTCAACCTTGTTTGAACATCATAGTATTCTTCCGAAACATCCTGTGTCCATATTTTCTTATACGAAACCCGCATTCCCATTTTCCCTACCTGGTTCACAAAGTCTTCGAAAGATGCATTGGGAATACGCACCTGCATTTCGTTTCTGATATAAGAGTTGCTTTCCTTCAATTCTGAGTTAGATACATAGCCACCAACAATAGAAACCTTACTCTCAATTTCATACGCTACGGCCGCCACATTCTCCACATCCAGGTCTATTCTTCCGTTTTTAATGATTTTCATCTTTGTTACCGCATTTACCCGTTTCCTTTCATCGGTCTTTGCTTCAATTGTACTGGTAGCGGAACCTTTTGAAGTAGCACTCGTAGTACGCGCGTGTGTGATGCTAACGTCGTCTGAAGCATAAGTCACATGTGAACCATTATCGTTAGCGAATTTATCTGTGAATAAGGCCGATGTGCTCTCATCCTTGTCCAGTCCTTCCAAGCCATTCCAACCTAGGGCCTCTTCTGATTTGAAATCTGAAAATTTATCTGGTTCAGAAGACATCTGCATATTTTCCTCAGGTGCTTCGTTTTTCGTGGCGTTCATGTTCTCACAAGCGGTGCCTATTAAAACAACAGAAGCACACAAAGCAGGAAGTAGAAATGTGATTTTCATAGTTTTCGTTTTTACAATTGGACTGATGCTAATTGGATGAATATTCCATAACGAAGTGTGAAAGTATTCCAAACACCACGTTAGAGGTTGTTATAGAATGTTGTAAAAACTTGAATGGGCGCATTGCCTTCTTGTCTGGCTTATTTTCTTTTGCACTTGAATGAAGGCCATTCTTAAAACTGTACTCCCCTACGCTCTATTACTAGGCGTACTTACCTTCCTATTGCAATATTTGGATTTTAGGCACTACCTCTACGATTTAAGTACTGAAGTATATGTAGGAATTATTGGTCTTATTTTTCTAGGACTCGGTATTTGGCTTGGCGATAAAATCACCAATCGCAACAGAGTCGTGTTAAAAGAAGATGGAACTGCTTTTGTACAGGACAAGGAAAAAATTGCCGCCTTTGGGCTTAGCAAAAGAGAAATGGATGTACTGAACCTGATCAACCAGGGCTTGTCCAATCAGGAAATTGCGGAGAAACTCTTTATATCCTTGAGTACCGTAAAAACACACACTTCAAACTTGTACTCAAAGTTGGGAGTGAAAAACAGAGGTACCGCGGTTGTTTTAGCCAAGGAAAACGGCTTGGTAGCCTAAAATCTATAGGCACCAAAGTACCGTTTTTACAAAATGGTACTTTGGTACTAGTCGTTTCCAGCTTAAAACAACGTGTTTCGCTTCATCAAATAAATGCACACATGAGAAAAATTGTACTTACCTACGGACTTATTATGGGGATCTCCATCTCCATTTTTATGATGATTTCCATACTTGTTATGGATACACACAATCCTGATTTTGACAGCGCTCAGATTGTTGGCTTCCTTAGCATGTTCGTGGCATTTTCCCTGATTTTTGTAGGCGTTAAACAAGTGCGCGACAAACACCTTGGAGGAGTAATTACATTCGGAACCGGTGCCAAGGTTTCTACTTTCATACTGCTTATAGCAGCGGCCATTTATAGCCTTACATGGACTGTGTACGTGCAGATATCGGACACTACTTTTTACGAGGACTATTACGCTCATCAAATGGAAAGTATTGAGGACCCAGAGGAACGAGCAGAGAAACAAGAAGAAGCCGAAAACACTAAAAAAACGTTGGAAAATCCAATTGCTCTCTTCTTATTTACCACCCTTGAAATGATTATGCCCGGAATTCCTTTTGTACTGATTGCGGCAGGTGTTTTCAGAAGAAAAGTGGCAGCGGCCAAAAACTAAAAAACAATTACTCAAACGATTGTGAAGGGGCTTAAGGCCCCTTTTTTATACACTTTGTTCTAAAACCATTTGATGTTGACACCTTATGCCATCCTCAAAAATTGGTTTGTTGTAGTGCTCTATGAAGTAATTCCATTGAACGTCTACGAGCTCAAAGCCCACCTGTTGATACAGCTTCAACTGATGAGTGCTTGAGTTACCTGTACAAATCCGGATTACTGAACCCTTGGGTAGTGTCTGTAACGCATGCTGAAGGAGCTTTTTGCCTATTCCTTGTCGTTGGTGAGCCGGATGAACTGCGACATTCATCACTTCATAGTGGTTCTCGCCCTGCTCCAAAATTGCCAGCACTCCTATTGTCGTTCCGTCTATGTTGTACATCCAAAGTTCTGAGTCATGGATATAGCCTTCAATTACTTCTTCTGAAGGATCCGCAAGCAAGAGTAAGTCTCTTGTTTCGTCGTTGCATTCACTTTTTTCAATCTTATACTTCACTCAAATAGCCTTTACGCTTAGATATCATGGTCACCTGTCTGGCTTCTTACCTTTCGTAGGTTAGTCATAGTTCTCCATAACTCTTCCAAAGGCCCCCGTTTAAAGTACTTAAGCCATAGGTAGCTCAGAAAGCCTTGTGTGGCAAAAATCACCAGTGTCAACCAAGTTAGCTGAGTCGGCTTTAAATCCATATAGAGGCCAGCGCCAAAACCATAGAATATCAAAACGCAAACCAGAGATTGAAAGATGTAATTGCTTAGAGCCATCTTGCCGAGGCTCTGAAAGAGCATCGAAATTTTTGGAAGAGCTTTAAACAAGAGCAAGAACCCAAGAATGTAGGCAATGCCCAAATAGGTTTCAGCCATCACATTTAAACTTATGAGAAAAGGCCTGGCCAATGGAGTTGCTTCCAAGTCAAATTGACTAAAAACCGTCCCTCTGAGCAACATCCAAGCTATTCCTAAGCCGAGTAACGCCAACACAATCAACAGTATTTTCAGTGGGAAATCTTTGATAAATGTGATCATGTTTAAGCGTACAGATAAATAGCCCAGAAGAATGACACCTAGAGTTTTAGGAATGTACCAAACTAAATTTTCGGGCATAAAGGACTTTAACTCCAGCATTCTCAATTGGAAAATCTCCGCAAAACTACCGTGTCCAAAAACGCTCTTAAAATGCTCCAAATCAGCGGCGGGAGCTTCTGCCCCTACCATAGGCCAATGCCACCAAATAGTGCCCAAGTAATACAGAGCCCTGAAAAAAAAAAAGAAGAATGCGATGGTCGCTATCCATCGGTTTGAAAGCCTTATGAAAGATGTTAGCAACAAGCCCAGTAAGGCATAGGTCAATAGTATATCACCAAACCAAAAACCTAGAATATGAATGGCTCCGAAAAGAGCCAAAACCACCATTCTCCTATAATGATAAGATAGAAAGTTTGTTTTGCGAACAAGCTCTTGTATGGAAACTCCCATACCAAACAAAAAGGCAAAAATGAAGAGAAACTTTCCCGATACGAAATCAACCACAAAGTTCACCAATTGGCCATCCAGTCCTTCAAAAGCCCCATAAAACGCGCCATAATGCGAATAAGGGGCATGAAACACAAAAATGTTCACCCATAAAATGCCAAACAGTGCCAAGCCTCTTAGTGCATCTATTTCCTTAATCCTGCTTCGATAATCCATGTGAGCATGGTGAATATTACTTTGATGTAAGACTTTGAGGTCAAAGCTAACTGCAAGCATGTGTGCCAGACAAAAAAACTCCTGCAATCTCTTGCAGGAGTTCATTTTCAAAAATTGTTGGTGTTTAAAAGACACCTATTGCTTAAGCATTTTCAATACAGTTCTGCTTTCTGAAGTACTGAATGAAATCAGGTACAACCCTTTGGCGAAATTGCCTGTTTCAATCGTTGTATAAGACTGCCCTGATGCTATCTCCTGGGTAATCATCAATTCTCCACTGGAGTTGTAGATGTTTACTACGCCTTGCTCATTTAATTGCAACACAAGGTTGTTATTGAATGGGTTTGGAAAAGCTTTAAAACCAGGTTTCGATGCTTCTTGCTCAATGGTCTGCAATGGCAACTTCTTGGGTACTGCTGGCATTGGAGGCACATCTATTTCATTTACTTCAAAGGCCTCATCACTACTCTCTGGCAACAGACAGTATAAAAACTCAAGCATTACCGCTGCCGATTTGCTTTCATAAAGACTCTCATCGTTTGAGTAGTCTATCATGGCACTCAACAACAATGTGTCGTTTAGGATGGTATCCACATTAATAGAGTCCATCATCCAGTCTATCTGATGGTCTAGAATATCGGCAGCCCCAGTCCAATCAGGATTGGTTCTGAGAGTCGCAGTAATGGACTGTGCCTTCACATAATCAGCATTTGCCATATAGAAGGATGCCCTGTCAACCTGAGACAATTCATCTGTAAGATTGCCTAAATGGCTTTCCAAGTCAGTCATACGCTTGGCACTCGAGTAATCATGGATAAGTGCTCTGGTATATTCATTCTGAAAGAAGTCTCTTTCTTTCGCATAATACCCGAGCTCCGCTTCCAATACAAACCTGCTTGATGTACCTGTTTGAGCCAAATTGAGGCGATCCATTTCCTTATTGCTTAACGCAGGGCTTCTGTTCTGCGCCGCCAAAAGCACGGTACTGGTTAAAGGGCTGTTGGCTACCAAAATATCTACCAGATCCACGTCGCCCATTGGAGTAGGTTTTAGTGAAATGAGCGCTAGAAGTACTTCATCACTTACATAAGGAGAAATAGGGTCAAGTGTATTTACGATAAACGCATCACTCTTGTCGTCGGCTATTATTCCAAGTAATCCACTTGTGTTACCATCATCAATAATGGATACAAACGTTTGCAAAGCCGTTTCATAGTCAAGTACTGCCTGATCGTATTTAGATTTAGAAAAACTTGACCTACCCGACCTCTGCGTTTTTCTGGGACAAGACTCGGCTTTACTATAAGAAATAGAAGTATTGTTCAATTGCACCTGGCCGCCAAGACTTCCGGGCTCATAGCAGTTTAAGCTTGGAATCACATCAATAGGAGCTGACAAGGGATTATGATGGAAATAAGTGTAGTGGTTACCCGCATTGTAGAGTTCAGCTTCGGTCAATGCACATCCATCAAAACGATTTCCGGCTGGAGCTGTTGCCCCTACATTCGCCCCCTGACTTATTGAGATTCCAGGGGCTATGGTAGTGAGGATGTCATAGCCGCAGTCATAATAATCGTTGCACTTAAACTCCAAACCTCTGTCTGTAGCACCCATACCATCATTTAGCTTGTTTCCATAGCTTCCATAAGCACATTTATCAAAGGTGTTGTTGTAAATTAAGTTACTCGCCTTGGCATTGATACGCATATTGTCGTTGTACACAATCATTCCAGTTCCCCGGTAGGCTCCATTTTCGTAATCTCCCAATGGAGTGGCATTGAAGTTGTTCTCAGTAACTAAGTACTTATTGCAATTCTCTAAATATAAACCTATAGATGGCTCACCATCATTAGATGTAAGTGGAATGGCGGGTTGTAAGAAGTTGTTGTAAACTGTGTAATCTACCCCGTAGCTTACATCAAATGTGTTTCCAACCACATCGGCATACGATGTATTTTTTAAATACACTGCACATACCACAATGTCTTCAAAGGAGTTTCCCTGAATCATGGGAGCTGGTAAACTCAAAGTAGAACTTGATTCAATACCTCTTTTCAGCTTCTTAAATATGTTTCCTGAGGAAATACAATCTCCATTAGCGTCTTTTACAAGGCACTCTACCCTATAGGACGAGTTCAGGGCACCAATACCCGTGGACCACACCTTGTCGCTTAGACTTGTAGTGCCTTCAAATAGGTTGTCCTGAATCTCTATGCCATGCACATCCCACAATGTGATGTGTGTGCTGGTGCCCACAGGATAATCTTCACAATCAATTACCGTACGGTACCTATGTGCATCTCTAAGAGGGCCTGTACACAAAAAGCTACTGTTCCGGATATGGCTTTGTGTGGCCCCAGGGTTGTTTCTGGAGGCTTCGTATGGGTAGAAAATCAAATCCCTTCGGTTGTTTCTAAATGTCGATTCGTCTATTTGAACTATTCCGCCACCCTGCCAGGATGCCTGGTTAGCTCCGGTATAAAAACTTCCGGCCAAGATGCCTACTTCAGCGTGTTCAATAATGGAATTTCCTTTCATTACCACCTTACCCTGGTTAGAGGCTAAAGTGCTATAAGGGTATCCCTGAACCGTAATTCCGGACCACATGGCATTGTCACAATAAGGATTTGCGGTAAGCGTGGAATTGTCAATTTCAAGCTCTCCCCCGCTCAATATCACAATCTTGGTTTCTATCCCCGATCTGGTGGCGTCCATAAACTGAATCGTGGAGTTTTTGATAGTAAGTTTCTGTCCTGCGCCGATGACAATAATGCCTTTCACAAAAAGGTTTGCATTGTTCCAAACTTGATTTGAATTCATGAAATACCCGTTTCCGCTTTGGTACCAACCCGTAGCTGAAATCTGCGTTGGATATTGAAAACCATAGGTTTCAAGATTGCACTCGTTCTGAATTTTAAATAAGTAATAGTCATCAAAATTGTGGCTTGTATTACCACATACTACCAATCCACCATCGTCTGCTTCGTGAATAGTATATACACATTCCTGCTTTTTAAGCTCACCGGGAAAGCCACCTCTATCTCCTGGAGTTTCCACAATTTTGTCCCAATACTTACTCCAATGCCCGCCTACTATTTGATACTTGGCCACGTAAGCGTTTGAGTTCCACTGATAGTACCAGTAATCTGTGGGATCGCAACCGTTGTTGTAAACGTGACAAGGTGGTTGTAAATGAGACACATTCAAAATGTCATTGGCAAAGGAGTTATAAGTGAATTTATCTCCGGGAGCAATCTTGGTTGACAGCACAGCCAAACCATTGTCTGAAGTGGGTGTTACATCAATCTTCATATCGAAAGCACTCACAGCTCCTATATCTACCTTGTTCCGTACCGCTATACCGCCATTAGCCGGGTTAATGTCATTCTCAAGCGTGTATACCCAGCCTCTGGCATTTCCCTGCGAACCAGAATTGTGATTGAGAAAAATCTGCCCACTGCTATTGGCAATCATACCTACCAAAAGGTTATCGTCGTGATCAAAATTGACTGCGAATGCAGCATTGTACCTACCAGTAACAATGTTGTTATCATAGGAATTATCTATGATTTTATACCAAATAGGCGATGTGTTAGATCCGGTAAAACACATAACAACTCCAGAAGATCCGCCGCTAAGGCTGTAGTAAGAGCCCCCTACATAAAACACCCCAGACTGATCGCGATTTACCGATAAGGCATAGGAAGTTTGGTCAGTGGCAAAAATGGAAGGATAATGATTCTTCCAATCAACAGCTCCATTCTCGAAAACATCAAGTACAAACAACTCGCCATTTGGGGTGCTGGCATCAGAATTGGATTGCCCAACGCATCGATAGTGAATACGGGCCCCAGAGCCATAATATCCATGTACATCGATGCCCTTACCAGCTAGTTTTATGATCTCCTGAGGATTGGAATAACTGGCAAAATCCGCTACACCGTAGGCATAACTCCACTGTGCTTTACCTTCATTATTGATTTTGGTTACAACAAACTGTGAGGGCGACTCTGCTCCTGCTGAAGCGCCAGTCCATTGGTTACAATCATTCAAGGTATTATAAGGGTTTGCCTGAGGATCATTGATTTGTGCGTCACTGGGATTGTAGGCAAGAAAGCCATCATTTGGTCCATTCCAGTTATACATAGTCTGTGTCCGGTCTTTTATATCCCTGGCCAAACCTATGGCAACAAAACCGCTTAAATCCGGCGATTGGGTAATTCCCATAAACTCCCCGGGAGAGTAAGATTTACACCAAACCATCTTTCCGTTTAGGTTATATAGAGCAATGGTTTGAACAATGTTGCCTCTCCACCAACCGGGGTGACTAAAAGAGCCACATGATACATCTCCCTGACTGTTGGCATTGATACATGAGTTGGGGTCAAATACCTTGGCATTCTTCCATGAGGTAAAACCCGCGGCTATATATCCTGTCTGAACACCATTTGCATCCAGTACAGGCTTTAAATCATACCACCAGTCTTCACCACTATTCTTTTGACTTTGGGGTGTGGTTCCATCAGGTCGTGTAGGTGCCCAATCAATAGTTTGCCAGGCCAGCGGAGGTCCGGAAGAAGGCACTTGTGCTTTAGAAAAATGGGGATTCCAAAATATGGCCACCAGAAAAAGCAATAGCCATGAATGATAATGATGTGCGTGTTTTTCTGTTACGTTCTTTTTTCCCTTGAGCAGGGAGGTTTTAAAATGTTTCATTGGTGCTTTTGATCGAATGTAGAAGCATTCAAAAGCAAGGGGATTACGCATTTTGCAGAATACCGATATGTATTTACGAAGGTGGGATTTGGCTTAACGGCTTCTGTTTCCTTTTACGCTCAAGACCTTAGACACATAAAGTAAAAGGTCGCCTACCCTTGGCAAGCGACCTTTCATCAAAACAACCTATGGAAAAATATTCTATTCGTCTTTTTGTAAGGTTTCAGAAGCTTCATCGGTTGCACCGTGTTTGCGCCAATCTTTGTTTTTACAGCGATTCATCATCTTCTCTTTAAAAGCAGCACGTTCTTCCTCATTCATATCCTTCCACTTATCGCGCATTCTACTCTTCCAATGACCACTTCGTTTATGACCACCCCAGCCCCCTCTTTTGCCACCAAATCCAAACAATATCTTGCTCAGGGTAAGTAAGCCCAGAGCCTGCCAAAAGTTAATGACCGCCAGGCCAAAGATTACAGGTATAAGCCAATTCCAGAGCAGCATTACCGCAAAGGCTGAACCTATAATGGCAAAAACCATGAAGAAGAAGATTTTCACACCTTTTACAAACCAAAATTTTCTATGTTCCATTTTCTTATCTTTTTAGTGTTTGTGTGAGTTGCTCTATTCGTTGAGAAACTCCTTGTAAATATGTTCCAGCCGTTTTCGAAGGTGCACAACAGCATACCGTTTTCTTGAAAGCCAGGTATTTACTGTCTCACCACTTTCTTCGGCCATTTGTTTAAAGGAAATGCCTTCAAGTTCATGTCGTTCAAAAGCCTGTTTTTGTTGCGCGGGAAGCTCGTCCAAAGCCATTTCAAGTTCTTCAAGCAAGAGGTTGCGGCTTAATTCCATTTCCGGATCTGAATCGTCAGCCAACAATTCCATAAAAAACCTGGAGAACTCCTGCTCGCCGTCTTCACTTCTGTTCAGATCACTTTCAGCAACGTTCTTTTTCCTTCTAAACAAGTCTGTGATACGGTTCCTGGCCACCGTATAAAGCCAGGCACTTACTTGTTCAATCGGTTTTAAAAGAAAAGTACTTTCGGCAAACTGATACATCACATCCTGCAAAATATCCTCAGCGTCATCGGCATTGTTTACTTGCTTTTTGATGTAGTTCAGCAAACGGCCACGTTCCTTCTCTACTCCGCGACCTATCTCCCGCATCTTGCTTATTTGATCGAAGTTTAACTGTGTGGCAATTTCCATCTATTATTGGAGACGGATGAGCCTTGAGGATATTTTAAATTACTTGAAAAAAAAGATCTGAATGCTGAAGCACCCAGTTTAATTGCAAGAGAAATCGCTCTTTCGAAACCATTAAGATACTTTTTAACCTAGTGTTAACCTGAACCACCAGTGGTACGAATTTGTACTGCAAGGGAGCTACCTGAAACTACATTGCCAGAAAATCTAACATGAAACCCTGTCTTTTCCTTCTTCTGGCCTTCTGTGGTTCTTCCATTCTTGTGGTTCAGGCCCAATCACTTGCAATTCCCTGTGGCAACTCTATAGAATCTGACGGCGTGGTACGGCCTGCTGAATGGGCCGATGCCGATTCATTGAGCATTGATATTCAAGGCAATAGAACAGTAACAATACTGCACAAACACGATAGCCTTCAGCTCTACTTTGCCTTTCTTGGTCATCTGCAATCGAGTATGGCCCGATTTCCGGAGGTGATGATTGACACAGACCACTCTGGCGGAACGAGTTGGGATAGCAAGGATTGGTGGTTTCATGTATCTGCTACTGACTGTGAGTACCAAGGAGCTCACAGTACTTATGACAGCTGTGCAATTGAACGACCTACCTGGAAAGGAGCTCCCAATATACCAGCTGGTATTCCAGAACCTCCCTATGTAGATACCATTGAAATAGCCATTCCTTTAAGCACTCTGGGAAGTCTGGGTAACACTTTTGGTATTGCCTTTGACGTAACCAACACTTTTAATAGTTGGGAATACTGGCCTGCATCAGCCAAAATTGGTGAGCCAGGCACCTGGTCATCAGCTACCTTGTCACCTTGCAATCCATCAGCAGTTGGTTCTGCCAAAGCCTTGGCATTTCAACTTTTTCCAAACCCAGCTACCCAGCACATTCATGTGAAGTTCAATGACATTTCTACTGAAAGTGGAAGGATTGAGGTTTACAATATGCTGGGATCATTAGTGTATTCTACGCGAAACCTAAGCGGTATCGGAAAGCATACTCTGGATATAGGTGATTGGCCTACAGGTACCTATCTTATTGTATATAAGCAGAACCACCACACAAGTAGACTCTTATTTGAGAAATCATGAACAAAAAAATGGGCTTCTCGTAAAAGAAGCCCATCTCTGATTCTTATGATAAAGACAGTAACTAATCTATTTTATCACCTCTAAAGCCAATCGGGCCTTCGCCTTCATAGGTCATGTTACCAGTAAGCTCGTACTGACCTTCAGTGGCTTTTATGTCTAAACCTACTACCGCCTGATCGGGCCTGCAGCCAATGGTCCAGTCCCCTGCCGGGTGCCACGGTGCGTCATCACCTCCCCATTGGTTCTCTACTGAATAAACGCTGTCACCATGATTTGTTGCCTTAAAACCAATGGGGCCTTCACCACTATATTGCATAGTTCCAAAAAGCTGACCTTCAGAATTTTGGCTCGCCTTAATGTTGATAATAGTCTGATCAGTTCTGTTTCCAAGAGTCCAGGTTCCACCTGGGTGCCAAGGAGCATCATCACCTCCCCACTGGTTTTCTACTGTAAAAGTTGCCATAATAAAAGATTTTAGTTTTTGGGTAGCCTAACCACCCGATTTAAAATGTATTTAGTTTAAATAAAAGCAGTCCTGTTGCGGTAAACCTGAATCTCCCAGAGGTGAATATTCTGCCTACATACAAAGTACATTTTTAGCACGCCAAACAATGGCATGAAAAACTGTGCTAAATAAGTCGTTTGAATACTCTAATCGAGCCTATATCTGAGCCTTCTAACCTACCACACATTATCTAACCTATATTAACCATCGGAACTTCCGATGCATCCAAATCTAAAACAAGCTGACTGAAAGGCCAAAAAATACTTGAAATTACATAGAAGCGGATACGTCCATTTTAGAAGCCATCAGCGATATTCGACAGGTGCAAAATGTTTTGACACGAATAAGAAGTTGTACGGTCTGTGCTAACAATTTACCGGAGGGTCCGCGTCCTATAGTGCAGGCTTCCAGCCAATCAAAAATTGTAATAATTGGACAGGCTCCGGGTTCAAGAGTACATGCCAGTGGAATTCCATGGGATGATCCCAGCGGGAAACGGCTTCGCTCATGGCTTGCTGTATCAAAAGAGCAATTTTATGACCCTGAAATTTTCTGTCTGCTCCCAATGGGTTTTTGCTATCCCGGTCGTGGCAAATCAGGAGACCTTCCTCCCCGCCTGGAATGCGCTCCTCTGTGGCATGATGAAGTACTATCTCGAATGCAGAACGTAAAACTAACCATACTCATTGGCCAATATGCTCAAAAAAGGTACCTGGGTGGGCGAGCGAAAAATTCACTCACCGAGACAGTAAAAAATTTCAAGGAATATTTCCCTGAGTACCTCCCCTTGGTACATCCATCTCCTAGAAACGCCATTTGGCAAAAAAAGAACCCTTGGTTTGATACAGAAATAGTCCCCTCAATTCAACAGGTTGTAAAGGGCTGCCTGTGATCTTTACAAAAAGAGACAAGACTCCTTCCCATCCGCACAACTGGCGTGAAAGACTCAAGGCTTGTTTAACCGGACGTGCCATAGGTGACGCATTAGGAATACCTTACGAAGACCAAAACTTCACAACCGACATTAGATTTGACCATGCATGGCTGTTCTCTGACGATACGCAGCTTACTCTTGCCACCTGCGAAGCCATTATGAAATCACATACTATTGAGCCTGAGATGATTGCCAAGAACATGTTATCCTGGTACAACTCAGGAAAACTTAGCGGTTTGGGCTCAAGCACCTTAAAAGCCCTGAGAGAGCTGCAGGTGGGTGGTCATTGGGCCTTAACAGGAAGACAAGGGGAATATGCAGCCGGTAACGGAGCAGCAATGCGAATTGCCCCCCTGGCTTTTAAACAAAACACTAATCGGTTCGCTATCAAAGATGTTACAGCAATTACCCATAAAAACGATGAAGCCTATGCAGGGGCACTGGCTCTCTACACGGCGATTGTAATCTGCCTAAAAAATGAATGGCAAGATAAAACCAACCTGCTACAAATGGTTGCAGAACAGCTACCTGATACCGCTGTACGCGATCAAATTTTACAACTGAATAGGCAATCAGAACGCTCTATAGCTGAAATAGCCATTCCATTTCCACCTACAGGACATGTCGTTAAATCCGTTCCATTTGTTCTTTTTGCAACAAGTAAAGTGAAACATATTGGTTTTAAAGAGGTTATAAGACAAATTATAGCGGCCGGTGGTGATACTGATACCAACTGCTCTATGGCAGGGCAAGTAATGGGAGCTTATGGCGGTATGGAGTTAATTCCTTCGGAATGGAAGTATCGGTTTTCATCTTTTCGTACAGCCCGGCTCGTAGAGGAGATAGTAGACAAATGGGTGTACTAAAGGGCTAACTTCTAACATACTCAAATTCATTTCGCTCCTACTCAGGAAATAGCTATCACAGCTGTGCAACTACTGCGTAATTTTGACTGAAACCAAAGACAAATTGGGTTGAAGCTATTTAAACTTGGAAGTGCAGTAATAAGAATTGGGACAGGAATTGTAGTTATATTCTTTGCCTTCATAGGGTTCAATAAGTACTTTTTTGAAAACCAGGAACAACTTGAAAAATATCAAAAGCTCTCTTCGCATGGAGTGCCTATACAAGCCACTTCAGATGGGACCTATAAAGAGACCAAATTCAAAATCAAAGGAGCTGAAGTAGAGTTATATAGTATAAACTATACTTTCAGCGTAGATGGCCTTACCTACAAGGGCAAGGCATACATAGACCATCCAGATTCGGTCAGAACGGAAATAGCTGTGAAATATCTTGCCGAAGAGCCTGAAGTAAACGCGGCCAATGTAAAAAGAGAGCTCATTAAGGCACGTGAAGACATGGAGTCATCCGCTGATCTATGGTTGGCTTTGGGAGCTTTTATAGTTTCAATATTGATCATAATTTTTGGCATTCGAAAGTTCAGAAAAGCGCTTCGAACCCCGTAAAATATTCATTTAGAGATTGTAATGGAACAACGACTCACCATAGTAGGATTAGGTGTAAAAGACCTTGAAGTGTCCACCCATTTTTATGAAAACGTGTTAGGTTGGGAAAAACATCCATCAAGCAACGCTGGCATCAGCTTTTTTAAACTCAACGGAATTATGCTTTCTCTTTATCCCAAGGATAAGCTGGCCGAAGATGCAGGAATAGCTGCCCAAGGCTCCGGTTTTAAAGGATTTTCGCTTGCCTTTAACACGAGAACCAAAGATGAAGTAGATAGTATTGTCAATACCTTACATGCAAAGGGAGTAAAAATAGTAAAGCGCCCTGAAGAAGTATTCTGGGGAGGATACAGCGGCTACATTGCCGACCCCGATGACAACCTTTGGGAAATTGCGTACAACCCATTTTTGCCACTGGATGATATGGGGAATGTGTAATCAAGCATTTGTCCCATCCCTGCATACAACAGCCTACCAATATGAATAAAGAAAAATCACGCTGTTCTCTACATAAAGTAGGTGTGGAAAGTGCCTCGGTGCTCCTGAACATGATGCAGGAATTCTATGCTATAGACAACTATTCTTTTGAAAGAGAACAAGCGATTGCCGCTCTAAATGAATTCATAAAACACCCTGACTTAGGCTGCTCTTGGTTGATTCAAAAAGACAACACCTTTATTGGATATGCAATTCTCTGTGTTGGCTTCACCTTTGAATTTGGAGGCCGAGATGCCTTTATTGATGAGCTCTTTATTGAAAAGCCCTACAGAAATAAAGGATACGGCCGGCAGGTAATGGACTTAATTGAAGAATATGCCAAATCACTTAACCTTGTAGCCCTGCACCTGGAAGTAGAGGAACACAATACAAATGGTCTTGCATTGTACAGAAGAATGGGATTCAAGGGGAAACAAAGTAGATTGCTGAGTAAGTCGCTGCGCCATTAAACCCTTACTCTGAGCCATTAACAGATAAGAAATTCCGCCTATGAAGTTCCAGTTCTCTATAGCATTTTATGATGCTACTTTTATGACTTGGAAAGGCTATTTAAACAACTAGAACAAAGGGAAAATGGGAAGCTGTATTTCAAAAAAGGCACCCATTACAACAGTCAGGACTTCACTCATATTAGCAAAGGAGAATTGGTTATTCCTTTTATGGGTGGCTATCATGAGCTGAGCTTTCAATCTTTACAACGAGAAGGCAGTACAGGCTATAAACACCATTTGCACAGTTATGTAAACCGTAGTCGGCATACTACTCTGTTTATTGTTGCTCCTCGAAAAGCCATTACACGCATGGTGAAACCCAAGGCTCCATGGAGGTACAGGCTTCTATGCCCTAATGAGGAAGTAAATGCACTCTTACGAGAAAACGAATCAATAAATGAGCTCTACCTACAAGCCGAGGCTGCTAAAATTGCACCTTGGATACAAGGGCGTACCGAATCAAACTACTTCGTCATTAAAACTCAATACATTACAGAGGCAAGCAGTGAGTCCTTTTTTACATCAGCTTTTGAGACTTTGAAGCGTCTTATGAGAGAATTCAATCAAACTTAAGAAGGACCACGCACAGACTTCTTAGTTTCATTTCCCCTTAACGGCTTCGATCTGCTATTGCCATGATAGATGGTTGTACTGTGGACAGAGCCTGCATTCGTTTCGATGAACGAAGCAACTCTTGCAACGCTTGTGAAAAGTATGAGCTGATGAGCCTATAACTTTGCCTTATGAGCACTTTTTTAAATGCCTTGGTCCTCTCCCTTTTTGTGGTTGTTACAGGGACCTTTAGCTCATGCAATTCAGGCCACTCAAAAAACCTACTCCATTCCAATACTGATTTTGCCTCACATCAAAGTAAAGCCAGCACTAATTCGTTGCCCTTTTTTGCCGGAAGGCTAGAAAGTTTTGAGTCGTCCGATGGCCACTACGTTTCGCTGTATTTTAAAGAAGGAGTTGAAGAATCCGTGTTTCAGGTACTTGATGCCGCCAAGCGAACTGTACTTTTCACGGGAGATGAAGAAATACGATCTTCATTGAGCAGAGACCTAATAGAAAGTCATTTTATAACATCGGGGCTTGAAAAGTTGATACTGCTGGATAGTTTCCAAAATGTAGTGGAAACCTTGTCGCTCTCCAATTACGAATACCTGGAGTCAACCATTGGCTCTTCATACGTGGCCTCTTACCAAACCAAGAAGGAAAGTCAGGGATTGCAGGTTGTAAGCTTAGAAGCCTTTGAGAAAAGGCCATTAAGTAAAGCACCAGAATTCGCTTCGAATACAAAATCATTGAACACAGTACTATCTAAAAATAACCTGAAACCAGACTATACCTACTTTCATGGATGTACCACGCATGAAAACCATCGGTACATGTTGATCTCATTTGTCAACTATGCACGTCATGCCAACGCAGTTTATTTATTCAAGGACGGCATTCCCACTGATTCAATTATTCAGAACTACTGCTTGTTCGATTTTAAGCCCATTCCCTTAACAACCAACGAAAAGGCATTTTACACCGCACATGGTGGCATTCCTGAGACAGATGCGCTGTGGTACCAGCTTTTTGAAATAAACTGGAAAAAGGGTAGTCTAAGCATGCACGAGCGCAACCGATTCCAGCTGTAAAACCAAGCCACAAGATGAAGCAAACCATAGCACTCCTATTTATTCACCTATGTATATTTTCTACAAGCCGTGCTCAGTTGGTGGTGACAGAGGTTGGAAAACTTCCGATCAGTGTATCCAACAATGCCGTTTGTGAGGGAAGCATTGATGGAAGCAACTACCTCTACTCTTTTGGAGGCATTGATTCCACTAAAAAGCACTCAGGCATACATTTAAAATCATACCGATATGATATACATACAGGACAAAGTACCCGACTTCCTGATTTGCCTGACACCCTGGGAAAAATTGCGGCTGGAGCTTCGCGAATTGGTAACATCATCTACATAGCCGGTGGCTATCATGTTTTTGAAGACCGTTCTGAACTGTCTTCAAATAAGCTTCATCGTTTCGATATCAAGGGCAATACATTTCTTAATGACGGTCCTGACATCCCAACTGCAACAGATGATCATGTGCAAGCGGTTTGGCGAGGTAAGCTGCTGTACTTAATCACTGGCTGGAGTGATGTCAGCAATATAGCCCTGGTTCAGATTTACGATCCTGCAACGAATACCTGGATACAAGGTACTCCTGTACCCAATAGTGACAACTTTAAGTCCTTTGGTGCATCAGGAAGTATTATTGGCGACACCATTTACTATTTCGGCGGAGCCAGTTCAGCTGCTGGCTTCCGTATTCAAAAGACGCTAAGAAAAGGAGTTATTAATCCAGATAAGCCAACTGAAATAGACTGGACTATATCTACTCCGAGTACTGAAATTAAAGGTTATAGAATGGCGGCTACCACTGTCAATAACTCCCTTCACTGGCTGGGTGGTAGTTTAAAAACCTATAACTACAATGGTATAGCATACAATGGTACGGGCGGTGTGTCGCCTTCGCACAGAGACCTGAGTATTGAAGGTGATTTTGGTAATTGGAAAGAGGTGTTTGTAACAGAGCTGCCAATGGACTTAAGGGGTATTGGCAATATCAACGATACTCTAAAATACCTGATGGGCGGTATGCTTGATGAGCAAACCGTAACGAATAAAGTATACCAACTCACCTGGCCCAATACAGGTACAGCGAAAGCAAGTACTCCAACCAGTAAGGTCAACATTTTGCCTAATCCTTTCACTCAACAACTAAGTATCCGAGTTTCTGAAAAGGTCGATTTGCATTGGAAACTATACAACATACATGGACTTGTCCTCCACTCTGGCACTTCTCAACAGCCCATCGCTCGAATTAATACAGAGCACTTGGTACCAGGATGCTATATACTGCAGGGTCAATGCGGTAAGCACGTTTTTTTCAGGAGTGTTATAAAACAATAGAAAAGCATATTTTCACTTTCTGAAAACAGGATACTATGGCTTTTGGAATTCCTTATGCTTCAGAAACAGAGACATTCCCCTTGGCTGATGACGCCAACCTGGGGCAAATTCTTGCTATGGCTAAAATGACCGCTCAGGAACTTGGGTGGAGCATTACAACATCGTACAAAAACGGTTTTACTGCAGAAACCGGATTCAAGGCAAAAAAGGGGCTGGTAATGTCAGACTTTGGTGAGCACATTATGGTGAAGGTTGAAAAAGGGAACCTACTCATAAGAAGCCAAAGCGAGCCCTTGCATTTCTTTGACCGTGGTAAAAACCGGACTCACATTCAATGTTTTTCTGAGAAGTACAGGGAACTCAGCCAGAAAGCTACTGAGGTACCAGAAAGCACTGATGAAACGGAGATTTTGCAATTTCCCGGTGAAGAAGAAACGGAGCTTTTTACCATTGAAAACAATAACCGTAAACGTGTTATAGCCACCCCAACCCTGGTGGTTATTAATATTTGTGTATTCATCCTAATGGTGGCAAATGGGGCCAGCTTCATGCAACCCGACTCAGAAACGCTTCTGGAATGGGGTGCCAATTTTAGACCTGAAATTATTGAGGGAGCCTACTGGCGTCTTTTAACTAGTTGTTTTATTCACATTGGTATCTTTCACTTGTTCATGAATATGTATGCCCTTGTCTACGTTGGGCATTTACTGGAACCCCTCATGGGCTATGCGAAGTTTACATGGGCTTTCTTACTATCAGGCATTGTGGGCAGCATAGCCAGTATATTCTGGCAGGAGTTTACTGTGAGCGCAGGTGCTTCTGGTGCCATATTTGGAATGTTCGGAGTGTTTATATCAGTTACGACTACTAAGCTCATTTCCGCCGAAAGACGGCGCCCTATGCTCATTAACATGGCCGTATTTCTTGGCTATAATCTTTTGATAGGTACCAGTCAGGGCATAGATAATGCAGCTCATATTGGAGGACTCCTGAGCGGAGTGCTCATTGGGTATTTATGGTACTTGAGTTTTAGCAAATCTGACAATCCTTTACACGGTACCATTGCCATGGCCGCTTTGGCCATTGTAATATGTGTATGTGGTTCTTTTATGATTAAAGGCCTCGACAATCATTACGGCAAATACATGAACAGAATGGAACGTTTTGCTCAATTGGAAGACGATGCCTTGCTTCCTTATTCATTGTTGGGGACAGGTCGGTCTGATCATTACATGCTTGAAGTTTTGGAAAAAGATGGGCAGGACAACTGGAAAAAGGCCTTGGCATTACTAGATAGCCTTGAGGAGTTGTCGCTTCCTGAAAAAGTGGTTGAATACAATCACCGTCTTACAGAATACTGTGAGCTCCAAATGGAGTACTACGATGCCCTTAGTAACCAGATCACAACCCCGGGTCCCGTACAGGACTCCTTGGTACAAAGTGCCCAAAGGCGTATTGAAATACTTGTTGCCCTCATGAATGCAGAGGCAAAGTCATAGCTCATTTCAAAGCCCCTCCTTTTTAGCCATCCCTCACCTGTTTTGGTACCTTTTCTAATAGAGAGTAGCCAAAGATCACGCAACTATCAATGAATCTAATTCATCGATATTTAAAATGTTTTCAACCTTATATTTTGATAATTCATGTTTGGAATAAATACTTTCGTCTTGAATCTAATATACAGCGATGCGGAACAAATCTATTTTACTTCTCATAATTGTATCATCTACTCTCTTCTACAGCTGTAGAAAAGACCTTGACGATTATGTAGGCTATTCGAAAGCCAAAATGACAGATCTCAAAATTTCTGAGGATTTTGATTTTAGTACTGAACGTAGCGTTTCCCTAAACCTTAAGGACGATGCAACTGAAAATGTGAAATACTACATTTACACCGTTGACGGGGATGAAGAACAACTTATTGCCACCAAGCTTCCCGGAGACGGGGGGACTGGACTAAACATGGTAATCCCGGACTTTATTGAAGAGCTAAAGGTAGTGCGGGTAAGCCCTGAAGGAACTACAGAAGAAATTATAAATGCAGAAGGACCTACCGCCGAGGGAAGCTTTTCAAGCTCGTCGAGTTCCGGATGCAGCGAAACGTTGTATGCTGTAAACTCTAATGGAGGTTTCTACAGAATTGATGTTGAGAGTGAAGACTACGACGCTGAAACCTTATCATCTCTTACAGGTGGCGGTTCAGTAGCATGTGCCGTAAATAAAGATGATGGAATAGTGTATTACAATACCGGTACCACCTTAAGGTATTATGATTATGACGCTGAAACTTTTCATGTACTGGCTACCGGCAACCCATATAATGGTAGCTATCCACGCATGGAGTATGACCATACATCAGGATTGCTCTACATAGGAAACCACACCACCATGTATACCATTAACCCAAGTACCAATGCAGTGGTGGGCTCCTATAATATTGTAGGGCTTGAAAGCCCCACTGGTGGTGGTGACGTAGCCATAAGTAAAGATGGTACCATATACCTATGCTGCTTTAGCGGCTTGTATAGACTTAATATATCTGGTAGTACGGCCAATGCCACAAGAATTAGTGCTGAAAACCTGCCTTTTAAACCCACTTCAATGGCCATTGATAGAAATGACAGGCTTTATCTGGGTACTAGTGAAAGCAATTCACGCCTCATTGAAATGGATAAGGTAGACGGCGCCTGGTCAGTAGTGAGAACATACAATCATAAAATCAATGATTTAGGTAGCTATAAATGTGACATTGCACAGCTGGCAAATGTTGATACTGATAATGATGGTGTTATAGACCAATTGGACGATTTCCCAGACGACGCTTCTGCTGCGAGTGCCACTTACACACCTAGTGAATTAGGCTGGGGCACGCTTGCCTATGAAGACTTATGGCCGTCACGTGGTGACTATGATTTCAACGATATGGTGGTTAAGTATCGATTTGTAAACGTTGAAAATGCCAATGGACTAGTGGTAAGAATGGAAGCTCGATTTGAAGTGAAGGCCATAGGTGCCTCCTACCACAATGGTTTTGGGTTCAAAATGGACCTTGCCCCATCTAATATCTCAGGTGTTACAGGCTACAACATTACTGACAATCTTGTGAGTATCAATTCAAAAGGCCTGGAAGATGGACACAGTTCAGGATCTACCATTATAGTATTTGACGATGCCTTTGACAACCTTGGTGGCAACGCCGGTGGCGGCTTTGTAAACACCAATGCCAATGCAAACAAAATAGTGGCTCCTGAAATTACAGTACTCATTGAATTTGAGAACCCTATAAGTCCAAGTCTCCTGGGAGATGCTCCGTTTAATCCGTTCATTTTTATCAATGGAGATAGAACCCGGGAACTACATTTAGCCGACATGGAGCCTACTGACAAGGCTGATCCAAGTTTCTTTAATACAATACACGATGAGTCGGACCTTGCCAACGATGTTTACTATAGAACAGCCAATAACCTGCCTTGGGCCATTAATATCATCCACGAATTCAGACAGCCTCTTGAGAAAAACCCAATCAACAATGCCTATAACCACTTCAACTCATGGAGTACTTCCAGTGGAGCACAATACAAAGACTGGTACAAGGACAACGCTGGGTATAGAAACGCCGATAAGATATTCTTAAAGTAACCTGGTTACTGCATCATAAAGACTGTTGTTGTTCACCGCAAACCCTGGCAAGCTTAAGCTTACCAGGGTTTGTTTTATTATATGCAGCTGTTTGCGTCGCATTAATTTCGTACCGTGAATACTTCAGCAAATGGCTTCTCCCCTTTTCCTGCACTTTTTTCTGAGCGACTTAAGCTGAGGCAGTTGATTGGCGATGACGTAGATCGGATATTTTTTCTACGTTCAAACAGTACTGTAAACCGGTACATTAAACGGCCACTTCTGAAAGAAGCGAAGGAAGCTGAAGCATTTATCAATCGCATTAACAAAGGTGTTGAAGAACGCAGGATACTTTACTGGGCTATTTGCATGAAAAACACTCCTTCGCTCATTGGTACTATTTGTCTCTGGAATTTTAACGAGAACCATTCAGTAGCTGAAATGGGCTATGAACTACATCCCACATACCAAGGGAAAGGTATTATGAATGAAGCCATGGTAACGGTAGTTGAATATGCACATAGGGAATTGCACTTGACTGCAATTGAGGCTTTTACCCACCGAAACAATGGACCATCAACTTCTCTGTTGGAGAAAAACAACTTCTTGATACAGCCCCATAGAACAGATCCTGACGTAGAAACGAATGTGATTTACAAACGTGTTCTTTTAGGAGAATAGCAGAGTGTAACGATGAGATAGTGAAAGAGAAGCATTGCTCAGATGGATATTTCACCAAACAACTACAAGGAAATGACTCCTAACTTATCCAAATGTTTAGACAAGAAATGTGAGTTTCAATTATTCTGACATCTTTGAATCTCCAATAGACCGATTTGTCAAAGGTTGACCACAAAGAGTTTGAGAAGCTGTACTACGAGTATTACCACTTGCTATACGGTCTTGCTTATAAATACCTCAAGGACGCTGATAGCGCTCGTGACATCTTGCAACAGGTATTCATCAAGTGGTATGAAAGGAGTAGTAAAGACCAGAACCCAGCTTCACCCAAGGCCTATCTCCTTACTGCCGTCCGCAACACCTGTCTGAATGAACTCAAACGCCCTGAAGCAGATACCGCAACCGAGGTTCTGGAAGAAAACACCTCTCCCTACCACTCCCAGTTACTTGAAGAAACTGAAGCTGAATTGCGCATTTGGCAGGCTATAGAAGCACTTCCTCCTAAATGCAGGCGAATCTTCACCATGAGCAGGTTCGATGAAATGAAGAATGAAGCCATTGCCGAAAAACTTGGGATTTCAAAGCGAACAGTTGAAACTCAAGTGAGTATTGCACTAAAAAGTTTGCGAGCTAAGTTGCTGAATATCATACTCGAACTATTCTTCTAGAGAAAAAAAACTCATATTCTTCTCTGTTCCTTACGTGTAAAGGTCACTTGGATTGTCTTATATCCAAAGGACTCTTATGAAGCACGAACTTGATGAAGATATCTTAGGGCTTATAATCCAGCATTTGGATGGAACAATAGCGCCTGAAGACCAACCAAAGTTAAAAGAGTGGTTGACCGATTCTGAAAACAGGGCGGCCTTTGAAGAGCTCCAGTCTCTATGGAGAGAGGCCCCTTCTGCGGCCCATTTTGCTGAAGCCAATATGCAAAAGGACTACGAAACCCTTAAACGTAAGATCAACGCACCAAGAAGGCGCAGAACCTGGTACTGGGCGGCTGCGGCCTCACTTCTTCTACTGGCCACTGTGGGTTATTACAGCCTAATACACACAAATCGTTCTCAGGTAATTGAGCATATTGCTGCCTCAGGTATTGAGCGGGTAGGCCTTTCTGACGGAACGGTTGTACACCTAAATGAAGGTGCTGTTTTACTTCAAGACGGTGACTACGGCAAAAATGACCGTCGGGTTACTCTAATGGGTGAAGGATTTTTTGAAGTAGCCGAAAATCCCGATAAGCCATTTTTTGTCAAAACTGGCATCACCGAAACAAAAGTGCTGGGCACCGCCTTCAACATTCGTCAGGGCAAAGACAAAACGGTATTGTCTGTTGAACATGGCAAAGTATCCTTCTCTTCCAACTTCGCTACCGTAATACTCACTCAAAATGACGCGGGTGTTTTCAATGAAAACACCGGAGCAATTAACAAGGAAAAAGCGGGGCTCAATTACTTGTCCTGGAAAACCGGTATCCTCAGGTTTGTCAATACTCCTGCTACTCAAGTATTCGCAGACATCCAAAAACTATACAACATTGAAATAGAAATACTTACACCCATTGAGCAAGAATTTACTTCTACATTCAAAAATGAATCTCTTGAAGAAGTACTTGAAGAAATCAGCCTGGTTTTAGGTCTCCAGATCAGGCAGGAAAACAACAAGATTTATATTGAATAACCTCCTACAATTCTCCCACCAACAAACACCATAAAATGTACAAACCCCTAGTGCTGGTTCTGGCCCTATTATTCCTGCAAAACACAGCATCAAAAGCCCAGAGCACTCTGGAAAAGAAGGTGATACTTCCCCAAAATGAAACCACTTTGAAGGATTTGTTTCAACTGGTTGAAAAGCAAACGCAAAGCACATTTTCATACGGAAGTTACCTCAACACAGAACGTAAAATACAGTTGCTAAAAAAGCACTACACCGTTAGAGCATTCCTGGACGAGGTACTTGAAGGAACTTCTGTTGCTTACAAAGAAAACAACGACAAAATCATCATATACCCGCTGTCAAAAAAGAAGAGCAGCCTCATTGAACAAAGTACCATCAGCGGCTTCGTGAAGGACGCTACAAGCGGCGAAACCTTGATTGGAGCATCTATCTATGATGCTGAAAATCAGAAAGGCACGCTTACAAACCTCTACGGTTTTTTTAGTTACTCACTGCCAAATGCGTCCAATACAGCCTTAAGAATTAGTTTTTTGGGTTATCAGGACACTCTAATTGCGGTGGGTGGCAACCAAGAGAGTGAGCTTACCATATTGCTCCACAAAACGTCTACCAATTTGGGTACTGTGGAAGTAACAGGTAGCCGTCAGCAAAAAACGCAAATGAGTCAACTTACCATGAGTAGCGAAGAGATAGCAAAGCTTCCTCGTTTCATGGGAGAGCCTGATGTAATTAAGACGCTCACACTAATGCCCGGCGTAAAATCAGGAAACGACAACACTGGAGGCATATACGTACGCGGTGGTGGGCCAGACCAGAACCTTATCCTGCTGGATGGTGCGACTATCTACAACTCGGCCCATGCTTTTGATCTTTTCTCTACCTTCAACAACAGCGCAATAAAGCACGTAGACCTTATAAAAGGTGGCTTTCCTGCCCGGTATGGGGGTAGACTCTCTTCAGTAATTGACGCAAGAATGCGCGATGGAAACATGCAGCGATACACTGGCGAAATAGGCGTAGGATACCTACTGTCAAAATTCACTTTTGAAGGCCCCTTTATAAAAAACAAATCTTCCTTTATTGTTACCGGACGGCGTACTATGCTGGACGGGCTCACAGGTCTTGTTTCGTATCTAGAGAACACAGACTCTAACCAGCAGACGCAAGACATCATTTTTCAGGATTTTAATGCGAAAGCCAACTATTCATTTTCTGAAAAAGACCGGGTATACCTAAGTTTTTACAACAGTGGTGATGCCTTTATAGTAAACGAAAAAGAGATAAGCCCAACGGAAGCGGGAAGTGTTACAGAGAACCTGAGCGTGGATCTAAGCTGGGCCAACAAGCTACTCTCAGCAAGATGGAATCATTTGTTTAGCAACAAGTTATTTTCCAATACCACTCTTACCTATAGTCGGTTTAAAATAGGTGTTAGCGTATTGGAAAGTGCCGAAATAGACTACGATGACAAAAAAGTGACTTCGGGCTATGAAAACCATTTTAGCTCACTCATAAAAGACTATGGAATGCGCACCCAGTTTGACTATTTCCACAGCGCCGAGCACAACTTCAAATTCGGTATAAATAGCACCTATCATCAGTTTGAACCCGGTTTCACGAGCTTTAAACTAAGTGGTAATGTGGTTGACACTGAAATTGACACTGTTCTTGGAAAACGGGCACTGTCTTCATTGGAATGGTCTTTATTCTTAGAAGACGAAATGTCTATAGGCAGTCGTGCAAAAGCCAATATAGGCCTCCACTATGCCAACCTCCATGTTGACAATAAACTGTATCCTTCACTTCAACCACGCCTGGCACTAAGCTATCAACTAAGCCCAAGTCTTCACTTGAATGCCTCGTACGCTCACATGGCACAATTCATTCACTTACTCACCAACAATACCCTGGGAGTACCGCTGGACTTGTGGGTGCCAGCCACTTCTGATGCGCCACCAATGCGCTCAAGGCAACTGGCTGGTGGGCTTAAATGGACTTCTGAAAACGAGACTTACGAGGTTTCTGTAGAGGCTTACTACAAAGCCATGGACAACCTAATTACCTATAAAGAAGGTGTGAGCATCACTTCAGCCGAAGAACCCTGGGAAGAAAAAATTGAGATTCATGGAAAGGGCAAGGCATATGGCACTGAATTCTTTGTGCAACGCACAAAAGGGCGAACCACAGGATGGATAGGTTATACACTGGCATTGACTGAAAGGCAGTTTGAAACGGTGAACCAGGGACTTGTGTACCCTTATAAATATGATAGAAGGCATGATTTTTCCATAGTACTGAGTCATGAGCTAGCGGAGCAAATCAGCTTCTCGGGATCATGGATCTTCTCAACAGGAAATGCCGTTACCTTTCCTCATACTATAGCCTCATCGCTTCCTGGCCTGCCTAACCTGTCACCCGGGCAAATTCAAACACAGCCTATTTACCTTAATGCTGGTAGAAACGCGGTGAGAATGCCCAATTATCACCGAATGGATGTAGGTATTAACTTTATTAAACAAAAGCGCCGAGGCGAACGCACCTGGAACTTATCGGTGTACAACACTTACATGCGTAAAAATGCCTTCTTCATTTTCCCTACTGAATCACTCACTGGAGAACGACAATTGCGCCAGATCAGCGCCTTCTGGATTGTCCCATCTATCTCTTACCTCTATAAATTTAACTAGAGTATGCTTTATAATAAACTTCTTATTCTACTTGCAAGCTTACTGATCTGCTTTTCATGCGATACCATATTAGAGGATGATTTAGGTTTAAAAGACTACCCTGATCAAACTGTTGTAAATGCCTCATTGCAAGCTGGTGGCACGGCTAAAGTATTTGTTTCCACCAGTACCAATATCCTTGGTAGCGGCGCACTTAATTCCATTGAGAACGCCACCGTAACGTTACTGTACAAAAACAACCCTGTAGCGCTCAGGCATTACGAAAAGGGAATATATGGCAGTGATGTAAACATAGAACCAATGAGCACGTACAGCCTCGTTGTTGATATTCCGGGAGAAGCCAGCATTACAGGAACCACACATACACCCAATAGTTTTGAGCTAAGCAAAGCATCAGGAATTGATACACTTTATATCTCGAAAAGTGGAGAGCCCATCTCCTCCTTCACCCTACAATGGAACGACAATGCTCTTGAGGAAAACTTCTATGAACTATTGCTGTATCAAATAGATTCTACAGGGCAGCCAGTTATGCTGGATCTTATGTCAAATAACCTGAGCGTTTCAAACAATACGGGCTCAGATGTTTTTGGCAACGATGCCAACACCTATATGCCCAAAGCCCTGCTTACCGACGCCCTGTTCAATGGCAAGTCCTTCACCATTCAGGGACAATTTATCAAAGCCATTAAAGAATCCAAGGTCGTTCTTCATATCAAATCATTAACGCCGGAATACTATACCTATCTTTTTGTACAAAACAGAGCCGTTGAAGGACAGGATGAATTATTCACCGAACCAGTGACCACACCTACTAATATCGAAGGAGCGTATGGTTTTATGGGCGGATACTACCTTATAGAAAAAGAGATCTGATGCTGCAAAAGCCTTTATACTTTTTAACCATGGTGAAAGAAGTATAAAAGGAGTTGAATTCAAAAATGTATCAAAAGGAAGTGCCTGAAACTTCGTTTGCATCGCAAACGAGAATTAGGTATGAGAGTTCTACTCATCAATCCACCACATGAATCTATTGGAAGCAGGCTGCCAAAAGAACACCTGCCTCCGCTGGGTCTTTTATCTATAGCAGGTCCTATAATCGATGCCGGACACAATGTTGATCTTCTGGACGCAGATTTTAGCAATATGCTACTGACAGACATCATAGATGAGGCCATGGATTTCGATCCTGAAGTTGTTTTAATGGGACACTCAGGTTCTACTTCCGCTCAGCCCATAATCAATCAAATAGCAAAGGCGCTAAAACTCCGAAACCACGATGTAACAATAGTAATTGGAGGAGTATTCCCTACCTATCATTGGGCAGAAATTCTTGAAAAACAAACAAGTATCGACTATGTGGTGTGCGGTGAAGGCGAGCAAGTATGCCTTAATCTCATACAATCATTGGCCCAAAAAGGAAGCCCGGAATCTGTGGAGGGAATAGCTTATAGAAATTCACTGGGCCCCATAAAGACCAAAGCTGCCGCCATATTGCAAAATCTTGACGATTTCAGAATAGCCTGGGAGTTTCTTAATAAATACCACTACACCTATTGGGGACAAAAAAAGGCGGTGGTTATACAATTCTCGAGAGGCTGCCCATATCCATGCAGCTATTGCGGGCAAAGCTTCTTTTGGAAAAAATGGCGAAACCGCGATCCACAACTTCTGGCCAATGAAATAGAAATGCTGCACCACACCTATGGTATTAAAGTAATCAACTTTGCTGATGAAAATCCTTCCACCAACAAAAGAGAATGGAAAAAGTTTTTGGAAGCCTTAATAGCCAAAAAACTTGACTTAATTCTAGTAGGTTCCATTAGGGCCGACAACATTGTTAGGGATGCCAAACACCTGCACCTATATAAACAGGCTGGATTTGAACGCTTTCTATTAGGCATTGAAAACTACGACGAAGTGGTGCTGGAAAGAATCAAGAAAGCAGGCTCCACCACAAAAGACATGGAAGCCATCCGATTGCTAAGAAAGCATCATATTCTTTCAATGGCCACCTATGTGGTAGGCTTTGGTGAAGAGACCACAAAGGACTTCTACAACAGTCTTAAGCAGTTACTCACTTATGATCCTGATCAGGTTCAACTTCTTTATGTCACTCCACATAAATGGACACCTTACTTCAACGAAGTTAAAGACAAGAATATCATACAGTTAGACCAACGCAAATGGGACTATAAGCATCAGGTTCTGGCCACTAAAAAGCTAGCACCATGGTTGGTAGTTCTTTATGTAAAACTTATTGAACTTATCATGCAGACCCGACCAAAAGCGATTGCCAGATGGCTGTTTCACCCCGACCGACGGATTCGAAAAGCCATGTTTTGGTACAACAACATTGGTAAAAGGGTATTTGTATGGGAGCTCTATCAGTTCTTTTTCAAAACAAAGCTGGTTAAAGATGCCATACCTATAAAGAGTTTCTGGAAGTAAATTACTGGTGCTAAACTAATTGGAGTACTGTATACTAAGAAATGTTGAGTCCACGTTTCATGGACTCAAACACAATCTATGACTTCCAAGGGCCTCCTACTTTTTCCCATTTTATATCAGCTCCTACTCGTTTCATGTGGATCAGATATAGGCACACTTCCAGAACCAGAAAACCCAATCAAAAGCAAGCTGGCTATCATCAATAAAAATCAAGAATCAGATGGTAATCCTTACTACTCAAGAACTGAATTTGGCTTCAACTCTGAAGGGCTTCCAGTACAAGAAGTGTTTACCAGTTTCAAATTCCCTGAGTCTAATTATGTAGCCATCTTCAAGTACGATGCTCAGGGCAAGGTAATCGCTGAAGAGCGTCATGGCAGACTATTCCGTTCAGTACACCGGCAAGCTGACAGCGTTTCGGTTAGCCATCAAATGGGGCACAGGCACATGTCATTTGTAATGAAAAATGACAAAATTGTAAAACAACTGTATCCAACACGGTCTGATACTGTAGAAGTCTCAGTTACGTATCGATATGATTCTAAAAACAACCTGATCGCATCTGTCTGGAATACCGCTGACTTCAGTCATAAGTTCTCCGACTTTGAATCAGTTTCACAAAACCCCTTTAGGCTACTTGAACCCATTCTTGTTTTGAGGCCACATTTCCTGACGCGCTGTTCGCCTGAGATATCCAAGAAAGTGGTGATATTGTCAGTAGAAGACTCAACTGAAGTCTTTGCAGAGCAATATTCTGAGCTCGAATATGACTCCGAAGGGCGTGTTTCCGAAATTTCTTCCCAGAGTCCTCAAGTTGAAATGAAGTTCGAATACCAGTAAGCCGGAAAGATCATTCAATGACTGAATCCCTTTATTTTGCGAATACTTAACCCTGTTTAATGAAAATACCTCTCTTTACACTGTTGTCGGCCATATTACTCGTTTCATGTGGCAACACTATGGGTAACGAAATAGCCCGGCTTCCTATTAAGGAATTGAGCAATGAAGAACTAAAGTTTCAGGAAGTAAGCCTTGAACTTAATAAAGGCGATGAGCTATCATTCTGGACCGATCTGGATGTTGAATTTGAGGGAGAACTCGAGCTTGGATATGGTCTTGAAATCTATCGGGAGGAAACAATGCTGGACGTGTTGCAACTTGACGCTTTTGATGTGGAGCCCATTCTAAATGAATCCATTGAGAGTGAAGGCAATACCACAAAACGGAGTTACGTGGGAAAAATGGCTTCCCTGCTCATTGATGAAGAGGGTACTTACATTTTTAAGGCTGTACTAATTTCGTCTGAATTTCCTCCAACCAATATTGCAAAGGCCGATTTGGTGATTAGGCAATAGCGGCCTTCATACTTCTCCATACTTAATCAGCCTCTATTACATACTTTCTAAAATCTTCAAAGAGACGAATCATATATTCAGGTGCAGGCTCCATTATGGCTTTTTCCTGAATATCCGATCTTTTTGGAGCATACTTCCGTTCCGGAATGTTTTCAAACCTCTGCTTCCAGTCACTCCCCACTTTATCCATGGACAAAACTGTTCCGTCGCCCCATATAGTTGGGTTCATCTTGTGTAGTTGAGCTTCCTTGGAAATCATAAAATTAATGACCACTTCAGCCGCTTCCTTGTTTCCCGAATGAGCCGGAATCCCCAGATAATGAGAGTTTTGAATGGTTCCACTGTTGAATACAAAGGCTCTGCTGGCCTCACTAAAGAGTCCTTGGGCCACCTTGTTGTCCACGTCTCCATCGTTATTGCTCATGGTAAACCATAACTCGCCATTGGCATAGAGCTGATGCATTTGTGCCACGGAGGACGGAAAGGTGCTTCCCTCCTTCCATAAATAAGGTTTAAGATCGTTTATGTATTGCCACATCTGGGTAGAAAGTCGCATATATTTCTCTTCATCAAAGGGGCCATTTAAGCCTTGTGTACTGCCCGAAAAAGCTGCTAACCACGATTTAAGTAATGTCATACCGGTGAAGTCGTTTCCGATGGTAAATACACCAGGATGTTGTTTAACGAAGGCCTGTAATTCCAGGAGATCCAAAGGTGGTTCGTCAACTTTCTCGCTATTGTAAATAAGTGCCAGCTGTACGTTTCCCCATGGGCACTCATATCCTTCTGTAGCTTGCTGAAAATCAGTACCTATAAACTCATTCTCAAAATCGATGTAGCCAGAATTGGGCAACCTGTCAACAAAGGGGCCATAAAGGGCATTGATTTGACGAAGCTGATAAAACGTTTCACCATTGATCCACATCATGTCAATTTCACTTTCGGCCTTATCAGCTTCCATCTCTCCCATTAGAGTACTTACAATCTGATTTCCCTGCCCGTTGAGCAATTCAAGATGAATGCCATAGAGTTCCTTCACCTTAGGAACCACATATTCCTTCATATAGGCATTAATGTAAGGGTCACCCTGCCACATCATCATGTGTACAGTACGTCCACTAGCGGCAGCTTCTTGCTCTTCCCAGCTAAAGGCTTTGGGGCTTACTTCAGCTTTTTTCTCAGAGCCACAGGAAACCAACAACATGAAAAACAGGCAATACGACAGAAACTTCATGCTGCGAAGAAAATCAAAACTTAAGTTTTGGTCGTATTGACTTTCTATGTGTGCGTCTTTTCTCGCTAATATAATTTGAAAATCTGCTTCCACTCCATATCTCTTTGGTCAAAAACCTGAGAAAACAAGCGAGCAGAGCACCTTAGCAAATAAGCCACAACAACTACTATGGCAAACATAAAGACCAAATTCAGAGGATATAAAGCGTTCATTTTATCAGTGAATAAGGGATGCTGAACAATGTAAATTTCTAGTGTGAGACCACCAACAACTTTTATAAGCGGACCAAAAACCTTGTGTGAGTAGACATTTTTCATCCTACTACTATTGGCCCATTGATAAAAGTAGTAAGGGATGGCAAGAAGGGGAATTAATGACAGGAACTGCACTTCTTCAATGAGCTTGTATTTTGTACTCAAGTACAAGAAGGCATAATACAATAACACACAAGCTATTAACTTCAATAAGTTCCCAATAAAGGTATATTCCTTATTGCCAGCTCTGCTGCCTATAAAAGCCCCTAGAAGCATAAAAGGAAAGTAATACGCGTATCTGAAGAAACTGAAATCTCCATACATGTTATAATGATCTGGTCTATCCAGAAGCAAGTACCAAACTACAATGAGGGAAAGAGATAAACCTGCAACTATGTACATATGCCTGGCCAGATACTTCCCTACAAAGTATATAAACACGTAATGGGTCATGATACAACCTACAAACCACCCACCGCCATGTACTATCATATCAAACACTGTTGGATCCCATTTAAAGAGAAGTATCGTTAGTGCAGTCCAGGCAAAAACTGCAGGATAAATCCTAGCGATTCGTTTCTTGTAAAAATTGTCGAAACGTCCCATGGGCTTCAAAAACAGTGTAAAACCTGAACAAAAGAAGAACAGAACGTTTCCTATTGCTCCCCCTGTAGCCAAAGCTTCTTTGGGGTGTAGTAGCTCCATGTGTGAGTTGGTTATAAGTATTGCCGCCACACATTTAAGAATATCTACTCCAATGTTTCTACCGTTCATTCCCAACCTTATATTGTATCATCCAAATAGGTGGATATCAAACAAATATAATGGCCGTGAGAGCAGATACTTACTGAGCACTGCTTCTGTTTTGTACCGATAACAAGGCCATGGGCTATCTTATAGAACAAAACATGGTGCAATATTGTAAGTAATGCAAAATATGGTAGTACATCGTCCTTGCCTTAGACTTCTTAAAACTAGAATCCCGTTTTCGTGGTTTTTTGTTGGTCTATTAGTTCTTACAGGGGCTATGCCCTACCAGCGATTTGATACCCATCAAAAAGAGAAAATGAAAATAGAAATATGGAGCGATGTAGTTTGCCCATGGTGCTACATAGGCAAAAGGCGCTTTGAACAGGCGCTCAGTGAGTTCAGTTACGCAGACCGCTTGGATATTGAATGGAAAAGTTACCAATTGGACCCTCAAATGGAAACGGATACTTCACTGAACATCCATGAGTACCTTGCCAACAGAAAAGGAATGAGCCCTGAGCAAGCGAAGGCTATGAGCGATAATGTAACGAAAGTAGCAGCCCAGGAAGGCCTGAAGTATGATTTTAGCAAGACAATTCCTGTAAATACCATAAAAGCTCACAGGCTCTTACACTACGCCAAAACCCTGGGCAAGCAAGATGATTTGAAGGAAACATTATTGTATGCCTACTTCTGTGAAGGAAAAAACCTGGACGACAACCATACATTAATAACACTCAGTAGGCGTATTGAACTTGATGATGCCAGAGTAAAGCAAATACTGGAAAGTGAAGCTTACGCAGAGGAAGTACAATCTGATATCATGGAAGGAGTGCAACTGGGCTTAAGAGGTGTACCCTTTTTCGTATTTGACAGAAAGTACGGTATTTCCGGTGCGCAGGCTTCGGAAGTCTTCTCTCAAACACTTGAAACGGCTTTTACAGAATGGCTTGAAAACAACCCTCAAAAGGACCTTGAGGTAATTAATGGCCAGGTATGTACTCCTGATGGAGTATGTGATTGAGTTTATACTGCTTCAATCGCTAAGAACTAAAGGTTTATCCGCGGAATACACGTCTGCATAAGTATCGTTTTGTTCTGAATACTATTGCAATCAATTACGGCCAGGCAAAAACTTCGTGTTCGGTAATCCTCCGAACCTTTAAGACGACTATACATCTGTAAGACAATACCATACAGTCTCATGATGTATGCATACATCTTACCATAAGGCTATTGAAATGGGTGCCAATTTTGGTCTATGACCAATGAGATCCAGCACATGCATCAAGCAATCGTAGATGCAAATAACCTGGTTTTCCCCCACTCGCACCCAAATCAATACCCAAATGAAATACAATCTCAAACTTTCACTCCTTATTCTGACCACAGTACTCGTAGCGAGTAATTCAAATGCACAGTACAGAAAACTCCTCAAACACTTTAGCCACGACTATCAAAGCTTCCAGTCTGCCAGGATGGTGGTTCCTACTGACGATGGCCCAATTGCTGTTGGCTCTATCGAAGAGTCATCAGGCAGCGGCTATTACGACATATATCTAACGCAGTTCGACAATTCCGGAAACGTGGTTTGGGCCACGCGTTATGGCACTGCGGAGAACACGGAAGTAGCCAAAGCCGCAATAAAGGGCAGTGCTAATAACGTGATTATCGTGGGCCAAAGAAACTATCAGGAAGCTAGTGTTACTTCCATAGACATTAGCACCGGAAATGTAAACTGGAACAGGAACATAGGTGTAGGTACGCCTTCAGAAATAGAAAACCTTACCACAGTGGCCGAAATAGGCACCACTGGTGAATACATGGCCATGGGCACTGTATTTCAGGCAGGGAAACTGGAGCTATTTTCTGTGAAGTTCAACAATACCGGGACTATTTTCTGATCAAAACTTCTTCCCGAATCTGTTCTTGATCCTCATCCATTTGATTTAACTGCCACAAACCTTATTGACCTTCCGCTTGAAGATAGAATGGCACTTACAGGTACAGCGAGTATTGGTGGTAGCAATGAACGCGTTTATGCAGCCTACGTAGACAAGGCAACAGGTGTGATTACCGAATTTAAAGTCTATGATGTAGAACTGTTTGGCAACAATATGCACAGCATTGCCGGTGATATTTGCTTACAAGCTACCAATAAACTGGCTCTGGTATTTACCACCTTCAATGATACCAAGACAAACTCCAGAATCATGTACCTGCAATTGAAACACAATACTACCCCAAGCAACGAGCTGACTCCAAGTCTCATTTCTGGTTATAACATTTCCTATGGCCTTGTATCGCTTGCCTACAACCACGGGCTTAATGTATACAAAGACGTGAGCGGACTTGCTATTGGAATGAAGTTTGGAACCAGCTTTTCCAATGTTATGCCTGGAGTGCTTGAAATTACTAACTCAGGAAGCATCGTAAGTGTTACTGCTCATACGAACTATGACAATTACCAAGGCATTGCTCTTACTCAAAATGGAGCTTCGGGCTATTATATGAAATCCAAATTAGGTTCAGATGGTTATGTGATGACTCAGACAGACCTTTCAGGTGTCACTATTTTCGGTTGTTACAGACCCGCATTGGCCGTAGAAATCCCTGACTATAATGTCAATACTCAGGTGTTCGGTTTATTAAGTTCAGCACATGGAAGTATCGACAGCGATGACCTGAATCGCATAGAAGTTTCAGGGTTTATCACAAACTGCGACGGCTTCTGGACCGGCTTTAAACGAAACACCACCAGCATCGAAAACCAGGATGCACAAGAGCAGATTTACCCTACCCTCCTAAGCTCTGATGACGTTCTACACATTGAATCCGGCAAGTTCAACGGTGAAAATTTAACTATTTCGGTAATGAACGCTTTAGGCCAGGAACTTTACACTCTTAAGGTCAATCCACAATTTGGAGAGTCTGTAACCCTTTCTGCACAACACTTGAAGGAAGGCATAAACTTCATTTCGGTGAGAAATGCGAATGGAAAAGAGCTGCTAAACTCCAGAGTTATTAAACGCTAGTACAAATACTCCATTCAAAAGATAAGCGGGCCATGTGCCCGCTTTTTGTAAGCATGTAACCAGGCAATCGCTTCTTCCTCCCTTTAGGGCATCCAAACTATTTGTTCAATGATATATTAATTCAGGTACTATCTTCGGTTTGAAAAACAGTACAATGGGGATTCAACGTATCGTGTTTGGAATGACTCTGCTCCTCTCTTTTTTAGGAGCGCGACAGCAGGCCTTTGCCCAGGTATTTTCCTTAGCCGATAAAATAGTAGCTCCTGATAGACAAAGGGGTGACCGAGCTGGATATACGGTGGCCTTTGACTCCGTTTTCTTAGCCGTGAGCAGTGCCAATGACGATCAAGACGAAAACTGGACTAACACCATGACAGACGCCGGCTCAGTAAACATTTACCGGCTCAATAAGAATCAAAACGACTTCACTTTTGTGCAAAAAATAGTAGCACCTGACAGAAGTGCCTATGGAATTTTTGGACGATCAGTGAGTATAAGTGGAGAGTATTTGGCTGTTGGCGCAATAGGTAATTCTTACGATGCTCAAGGCAAGAATAATATTCCGGGAGCCGGAGCGGTTTACATTTATCGTCTGGTAAAAACTTCTGGTAAGTGGGTCTTTCATCAGAAAGTAACTTCGTCAACTCGAAGTGCAAGTGCTTACTTTGGCAGTTCAGTTTCTCTCTCTGGAAACTATCTCTTGTGTGGAGCAGGTTACGAAAGCAAGCAGGCTGGTCAGGGAAATCAATCACTTGCAGGCGCCGCTTACGTTTTTAAAAAGAACTCAAAAGACCAATGGCTCCTTGAAAACAGGTTTGTATGTCCTGATAAAAACGAGGGACAGCTATTTGGAGAAAAGCTTGATCTTCACCATGACCAAGCTTTAATAAGTGCCCTCTCCTACGATGACAGCCTCGCCTTAAACAGAGGGCGCACTTATGTCTATAAAAGGCAAAGGAATGGAAACTGGAAGTTAACACAGCGTATAGATGCACCCATTCCAAACAGGTCGAGACTTTTCGGAACCTCTGTAGCCCTACACGACAGTGTAGCCATAATTGGTGCAACTGATGAAGACAAAAACCAGCATGAAAAAGACTCCATACACAATGCCGGAGCTGCATATGTGTATCAACTAGGGAGCGACGGACTGTGGAAGTACAGTCAAAAAATAGTTGCTCCGGACAGGGAGTTCGAAGATGGATTCGGCTATTCAGTGGCTACCGACGGTGAGTTAATAGTTGTTGGTGAACCAAAGTACACGGGAATAAGCCTTAAACCTTATCTCCCAGGCACTATATACCTATTTACTCCTTCAAAATCAGGAAAATGGAGGTTTAGACAGCAAATAAGCCCCAACGATGCCCAAACCGCTGACCATTTTGGCACTGCCATAGAAATTAATGATGGAAACCTGATAGTGGGTGCGCACGACCATGGTCTCAATAAAAATGGCAAGGCACTAGTTGACTACGCTGGGGCTGTCTATTACTTTGAACCCTGTCCTGACAGTACCAGAACAATTGTGGCGAGTGCATGCGATTCCTTTGAACTACCCAACGGAGCTGGAACTGTATACGCTTCTGGCACCTACTCTGATACTTTAGTTACTCCCAACGGCTGCCTTGAAGTGCTTCATGTTGAGCTGAGCCTGTACCAATCTTCGAGCCAAGAGCTTGAGTTGAGTTTTTGCGACAGTTTCATACTACCCGGAAGTAATAAAACAATTCGTACCCCGGGTAGCTATTCCGACACTCTACGGTCACATCACGGTTGTGATTCAATAATCGACTTTGTCCTGGACTATGGCCACAGATCAGTGCTCGTAGATACTACAATATGCGATACTATTCTTTCGGTAAGTGGTAAATACAAATACTATCATACCGGAACGTATTTTGACACAATTCCAGTTACAAATGGTTGTGATACCATCGTTACCACGAATGTTACACTCACCCCTATTGATCCCGGTCTCTGGGTATTAAATGACACCATTAGGTGCATGGAGCAAAATGCCCACTACCAGTGGATTAATTGTAAAACCAACCAAACCATAGACAGCAGTAGCCTAAGCTTTCTTGCTCCGGATGAGTCAGGTATGTTTCAGGTTATAGTGAGAAGAAATGGATGTACTGATACTTCCAACTGTATTAGTTTTACACACAGCGCAGTGTTCTCTGGCCATGAAGCCCTTACTACTTTTCTTCTCTCTTCACCACAGAGTCATCAGGTAACCTTGAAAACGAGCTCTGAAAAGGTTCTATTGGAAGTATTCTCAGTTGATGGATTACGCCTTCATTCACAGGAGTACCGTACAGAAGGTCCCGTTGCTTACTACTTCAGGCCGGGTGTCTACTTAGTCACCATTAGAAGTAAAACTGGGAATACTCTGTTCAGAATAGTAAAAACAGGATCCTATTGAAAATGATCCTACTACTGGAAATTCACTATGTCCTACCATTCTTATGATATTGCATATACTTCAATACACAAATGTGAAAACCACAAATCCCCTCTTCCTTTCGCCAGCCTTGATGTTGCTTTTGCCTCTGGTATTACTTCAAGCCTGCGGATCAGGTCAACCAATGGACTGGAAGCCGGACCCCATGGTAGACACGAAACAGCATATTGAAGACAGTATTTACAGGATATACGGAGACTCTTTTCTGCTTTTTATGGAAAGAGTGGAAGAAGCCACACACCAACCCACACTCAAAAACTATTCTTTAGAAGTATCGGACTCTGCAGAAGTGGCGTGGGCCTATTACGCACTCAACTTTATTGACTCCATGCCACATGATAGCTTGGGGCTAACTTATAAAAACTGCTTACTGCTATTCAATAAGCAAAACCTGTATAGCTTTAGAAGACCGTCAAAAGAACGATCCTTTGGTCTTGACCAACAGTATAGTTTGATGCAGTTTACGAGTCTGTTGCGGTACGAAGGAAAGATTGCCTCTACACATGAAATAAATGTTGATACCTGGATAGGTGATAGCACTGAAACTGACTCTATCACCAAAAGCTACAAGAAGGACTTTATTAAAAGAAAAATGAGATCCCTCGAAACAATGCGTGAAGCCAGGTACTTGCTTGTAGTAGAAGACATGTGCTTAAAAAAGCCGCGAATGATCTCAAAGGATGGCTATGAAAGCGGTTTGTTGGTAAGCGACACAAAACTCATTCGCATAACAGACAAGCAAATTGTGGCTAAAAGAACGTTTCTGATTGAAAACAGTAAGGAAATGAGCCATATTGAACAGTCCATAAATGTTGGTATGAATCTGGTAAATGGCAGCAACAGCATTCTTGAAACTGACCTGATTAAGAGACGAAATAGAGAGCTTGTAGAGTTTTACAACATCCATTAAAAACCATACCTGTAGTACCTGTCAAGTAAAAATCTCAAAAGGTCTGTAACTTCTAAGTCCTACTACCCGTCCTACAATCAATTAGAACAAAACACTATGAAAACCGTCCTACTCTATAGCCTGTTTGCACTCACCATCGTTTCCCAAAGCTATGGGCAACTAGTATCCAAGGCACTTCAAAAAGACCAGGCCCAAGCGGGTTTGGAAATTGCCCCTACACTCGGTTGTGGTAGCCATCATTTAATGGAACATATTGACAAGCATTCCCCAGGCTACTTACAAGAATCCAATAAAATACTGGAACAAGTTGCCAAAATAGCGGCCCACAAAACAGTGAGTCACAAGAAAGCTGATATCATCACCATTCCGGTAGTATTTCATGTTTTGTACAATTCTGAAGAAGAAAATCTGCCCGACAGCGTTTTGTTCAATCAACTGGAAATACTGCAGCAAGCCTTCAGACACAGCCATAAGGATACAGGTTCAGTACGCAATGAATTCAAATCCAGGGTGGGCGACTCAGAGATAGAGTTTGTGATGGCTGAAAAGGATCCAGAAGGAAATGCAACAAACGGCATTGTTCGTCAGTCTACTGACATCACTCATTTTGGTGGTGTTTTACCTTATAATCAGAATGAACTACCTGAAATTCAAAAGTGGTTTGAAGACAGCTTTTACAATAACGTTTTAAGAATTACACAAGCCGAGAACGGTGGCAGCAAAGAGTGGGATCCCTACACCTATTTAAACGTGTGGATTGGTGATCTCAGAATTTTGGAACCCGAACTCAATAATTTTGAAGAGCTTCTGTTTGTAGCCCTGGCTACTCCCCCCAGGTGGCACGAGTTTTGGCCTAACGAATTAATGCCTACTGCTCTTTTGGAAAATGCAAAGGGAGTGTTCATACATTACGTTACAGTGGGTGGAAACAATCCCAATAAATACCCCGCTCCATATGGCTCTCTAAATCCAACTGTAAGGCAGGGTAAAGTACTGGTACATGAAGTGGGACATTATCTTGGCCTGCGCCATATTTGGGGAGATGCTGCTGATTGTGACGAAGACGACTTCATTGACGACACCCCATCAAGCCTTTCGCAAAGTGGTTTTCAATGCCTATTGACCAAGAACACCTGTATAGATAGTTCTCAGGGACCTGACCTACCCGATATGATCGAAAACTATATGGACTACTCTTCCGGCACTTGCGCAGTAGCCTTTACTAAAGGACAAATTGCGGTAATGCGTGAAGTGTACGATAAGTACAGAAAGGAGCCTTCTTCCCTATCTGAAGTAAATTCCTTGAACCTGTTGCAGGTATATCCGAATCCGGCCCAAAATCAGCTACACCTTACACCAGGTCAACATGCAGTAACTGAAGTAGTATTGAAAGATCTAAATGGAAGAATTATATACCAAAACAACATTTCTGAGACAGTGCAAATTGAGTTAAACGAACCCTCAGGTGTTTATCTTTTAGAAGCTAGTACAAATCAACACACTCAAGTGCAAAAGGTTATAATTCACTAGTAAGGCGAAAGAGAGGTCCCTTTTGGGATACTTCCGTTAAAAACATATCTCATTCTTATAAAATGCCCGATGAGCCCTCAAAGCTCACGGGCATTTTTCATTTTTGAGTATGCTCTAATCTTATATTTCCAATTCCATCAACTGTTAGTAAGACGGATCTTAGTTATTCTTCTCCTACAAACCCGGCATAAAACAGGCTTGTCCCCTACTCAGCAAGCAGACCAGAGCGAAACCAAAGTCATTATTTCTAAAAGTTATTATTGATGGCCAACCTCAGAACAGGCCAAAAAATAACTTATATTCACCAGCGGTTAGCTGGCTACATCTGGTTTAATTGATAATTAACTGGGATAGTTCGCTTTTTATTTTTAAACAATGTGAAGGTTAAAGGACCTAATGGCACGCCTGTGCATAGTATCGTATGGCTTCTGTTATGGCTACAATAGGAACTCCTGTGGCCTTCATGTTCTTATCTAAAACATTTTTACATGTCAAAAAAACATCAGAACCTATTGGTGATCATTACTGATCAGGAAAGAAGAGTGCAACATTTTCCAAACAACTGGGAACAGGATCATTTACCTAACATGACACTGCTCAAAAGTTATGGAATCGATTTTGAACAAGCTCAGTGCAATTCTTGTATGTGCACACCAAGTCGCAGTGTTTTGTTCACAGGTAAATACCCTTCAGAAACCGGTATGACAGCAACCTTAAGTTGGGGCGGTCCACAATCGCCTGCCGAGACACAACTAGACCCAAGCCTACCCAATATGGCCAATATGCTCAACTCCGTTTACGATACACAATACCGGGGTAAGTGGCATTTGAGCAAAGGTGAGGCAGGTGAAAACAGCCTTACTTCTGCTGAGGTTGGGCTGTACGGCTTCATGGGCTGGACAGCTCCCGATGCAGGTGAAGATTCAAAGAACGTGAACTTTGGTGGTGGTTATGCCAATCATGACCATGCTTATATCAATCAGGCTATTGACTACATCAAGCAATACAAAGAAGATATTGCTAAAGGAATTGATCGTCCTCCCTTTTGCCTGGTGGTTTCCCTTGTAAACCCGCATGATGTACTTGCCTACCCAAGTAATTTTGAATACGGCTATAGAAACGAAGACCTGGTGGGTAATATTGAACTTCCCGCATCCTGGGACGAGAACCTACTCACCAATCTGAAACCAGAAGCCCAGTCCCAGCTAAAAGCAGTAATGAAGTTTGCCTTGGGAGGGCTCCCGTATATTGATCAAAAGAGAAACTACATCAACTTCTACGGGAACCTGCTCAAGAAGATTGACGGTGAAATAGGGCGACTTTTAGACCTGTTTTACAGCCAGGCCGACAGTAATGGGAAACGCCAACCCGAACAAATTGCAAAAGACACCTGGATAGTAAGAACCTCAGATCATGGCGAACTGGGCATGGCTCATGGTGGACTGCGTCAAAAGGCCTTTACCGTTTATGAGGAAACCGTTAGAGTCCCCCTGGTATTTTCCAATCCGGTACATTTTCCGTCGCCTCAAAGCACTGATGAGCTTGTAGGCTTGCTGGACGTACTTCCAACGTTAGGCAGCCTGTTGAATATGTCACCGGATTTTGATAAAAAAGGCCTCCGTGGTGTAGACATGTCCCCGGTAATCAGACAGTTGGGAACTGGGTTTGCCCCACATCCGGCAGACAACCACTTTAAGTCGCAGGAAGGAATTCTATTTGCGTTTGACGACGTAAAAGCGGGCAGCAATACCAATCCTTCATCTGTACAGGCCCCAAACAGAATACGCTGTGTAAGAACCAAAAACTATAAGTATGCGCGGTACTTTATTGCTGAGGGTACCTGGGCCGACGAGTACGAATTCTATGATTTGGTAAATGACCCCAACGAGCTCAACAACTTAGGAAACCCCAGAAACAAGGACTACAACACGGCACCTTACCCGGCCATCAGGAAGCAAATGCAAGACCTGCTAGCCAAACTGGAAGTAAAAAACCTTCAAAAACCACCTATGAGGGTTCCTGCTGCCCTGGGCATTCATCAAAATGAATTCACACCGCGACTTGCCCCAATTTTCACTCAGAAAGGAGTGGCTTACCAAATAGGTGCTTATTTCATTACTGGCATGCCAACCGATGGAGGCTTCGCCGCAGCCCAGAATATGGACGTAAAAACAGCCATTAACCTTTCAGGAATGCCTTCTCCTAACGACAAGTACACTTTCAATTTTATTGACCTATCTCTAAAAACTGAGGATCAAGGAACATTTAACAGCCAAATGGACCAGGTTGTTACGGCAATGGAGTCACAACCACTTCTGATACTGGTATATGACATGGATTCAAACTTATCTGGCGCTGCCTGGGCTTGCTACCTAGGTAAAAAAGAAGGCATAGACAGTAAGGATGCGATACAAAAAGGACTTCAGGTAGGATTAAGAAAGCCTGAAACCATCGCTATGGTACAATCTTATCTGAACAACTAAAAGGAGGAAAATGACCATACCATATGCTCGAAAAAGCATTTATGACCTGAGTCCAAATGAAGTAGAACGTTTAAGAAACGCGTTCAGGTCGTTGTATGAAGAGCCCATTGCCCCAAACCAACAACTAGTTTCAAAATCAGCCAACCGATACCAGGAGTTAGCCAATATTCTGATTACGCAAGGGCATTACCAGCGAAACGACTTGCTGTTTCTGCCCTGGGCACGTGCATACTTTTACGAGTTTGAGCAGGCGCTTAGAAGTATAGATGCCAAGGTTTCGCTTCCGTACTGGGACTACACTTCTGCACAAGCCATTACGGATGGCATCCCCTCAATACTCGCTGATGAAACGTATTCGGTAAATGGCCAAAGCCTAGCCAACCCTTTGTTCAAGGCTCGGTACAAATTCCCCTTACAAACCTTTAGAGATGTTAGCGATAGCACAAAACCCTTGCTTGCGGCAGTGCCGGTTCGCGAAGAAGCAATGACCAGGGACAATTTTGTTGATTTCAGTTTATCCATCTATCCTGTTGACATCATCAGCCATGTGTACATTGGTGGCTCATCAAAAGATACCAATACCGCGGCTTACGATCCTATCTTCTGGTTTACACATTGCCAACTTGACCATATGTGGTATCAATGGCAGCAAGGCAATACCAACCAACAAGTTCCCAACTCCGTTTTAAGCGCCTCGTTAAAACCTTTTGTACAGCAGGTGGGCGATCAAATGTCATTTCTAACAGGGGCCGATGTAATGGACACAGAGAGCCTTGGATATGTTTATGAATGAAAGCGAATGATGTGATTGCAATTTGAGATTGCATTTAACCAAAAGCTCCGGTTACATTTAGAGTGTGACCGGAGTTTATTACGATCACCTCGCTCCAATATGTACAACACCTACTCAAAACAGTAACTAAGCGGAGTCGAAGGCACTATTCTCCAAAATAGAACTATCTTCTCTCTAGTAATGCAATATGGTAAAAGGGTATATGTACATTCTCAAGTGCTCAGATGGTAGCTACTATACTGGCAGCACCAAAAATTTGAATAGAAGATTGACTCAGCATCAAGAAGGCCTGGGTGCGAACCACACAAAAAAACGACTGCCTGTGGAGTTGGTATACTTCGAAGCGTTTGGCCGAATAGACTTCGCCTTTGAAAGAGAAAAGCAAGTACAAGGCTGGTCAAGGAAAAAGAAGGCTGCGCTCATTGAAGGAGCACCTGAAAAATTAAAAGAGCTTTCCAAATGCCTAAATAAGACCAGCAGCGATAATTTTAGTAAGACGAAAGAGTAGTTTCGGCTCCGCTCAACTACCCATTCGCAATGGTGCCTGAGCAGAATCCAAAGAACAATTTAAATTCAAAAGGTGTCTGAGCGAAGTCGAAGACACAATCCCTATTCAAAACGCTACCCGAGCGGAGCTGCAGGTAATATCCCCATCCCAAAAAAACGGCGTCTGAGCGGAGTCGAAGCCCCCCCCACTCAATAACGGTGCCTGAGCGGAGCCGAAGGCACCGTTGGTACTATATTCAGCAATACTACTCAACCCGCTTTACCACCTGGCCCCTGGCCATAATCATCTCAGGAGCCTTGAGCACTTCCAGGTTTTCAAGTGGATTCCCATTCAATAGCAGTATGTCGGCCGACATTCCTTCTTCAACCTTCCCAAAACCGGGATTCTCAAGAAAGATTTTGGAATTCAAATAAGTAGCCGCTTTAAGTACTTCATAGTTGCTCATTCCATACTCTTTTAAAAGGAAGAGCTCTTGCATATAGGTAGCTCCTGCATAGGTTCCCGGAAGGTTACTGTCCGTTCCTACCAAAATCCTTACCCCTCTTGATTTCAATAGTTTGAAATTCTCTGCCCAGTACTCTTCATGTTCTGAAACGTCCTTGAAAAACTCATTCATCACGGCCTGGTGATGTACATCCTTTCCATTGACACCTGTTACAGGCGACAAGACATTATCTGGAATAAGTGAAGAATCAAGCTTTACAGGCTCAAAATTGCCATGATGTATACAGCTTACATTGGTAAAGCCAGCCAGGGTGTATACAATGGGAATTTGTGCAGCGGCAATGGAATCAGCCTGAGTTGTGCTCAATTCACCTCTCCATATACCGTGCGCCAAAACATCTGCGCCAGCTCTTATTGCCATAAGGGCATTCCTTGGACTTCCTATATGCACAAATACCTTTTTACCGTGTGCGTGCGCTTCATCAATTAGGGCTTTTAGCTGATGAAAATTCATTTGTGGAGAGCCGGGCGGAATTTGGTCGCAAATGATCTTCACATAATCAATGTTATGCCCTACATATTTTTCAATTAAAGCCGGTGCTTCTTCTACCTCATATATAGTGGGAGAAATGCTGTTCACCATTGACTTTAGAGGCCAAGGCAGCATTTGTTGAGTAAGCGGTATTGGGTGACTGTTTTTAACGGTTATAGGAATGTGTGTATTAAAAATTCGTGGGCCTGCTATTTCCCCTTGCGCCACCTTTTCTGCCAAATTACCAATGCTTTTGGCAAGGCCGCCCAAATCGTAAACCGTGGTTACCCCTACGTACAGGTAGGCAGATAAATTGTAGTTTAGGTCAGCCGGCACATTCTCCCAGGGAACTGCCCCACTACCAGATAGATGTACGTGCGCGTCTATAAGTCCAGGCATTAAGGTTTTTCCGGTTCCATCTATCAACTCAGTTGCCCGATGGTTTTCAATATTGCCTGCAATTCGCTCTATTTCTCCATTCACAATAAGTACATCCATACCCATCTGCAGTATAGAGTCTTCGCCATTAAAAATGCTCACATTCTTAAGTAGCTTACTTACTCTTTCGCCCTCTATATGTACTACAGGTGTAGTCGTAGTATTGGTGCAACTGCCTGAAACAAACAGTATCCCGATCAGATAATAAATTCCGCGATTCAATTCTAGTTCGTTTGACCTAAATTCGAAGGCAAACATATCCAGTTTAGTTCATTTGACCTAATGAATACAAAAGAAAACATACAGAAGGCTGCTTTGCTGCTCTTTAATAAAAATGGGGTTGAAAAAGTCACCACTCGCGATATAGCCAGGCAGGCCGGTATTAGCCAGGGCAACTTACACTACCATTATGCCAATAAGGAATTGCTAATTGAAACCCTGTTTGAAAAATTCCTGAGAAAAGCAGATGAACTCTCTTCCTTTACTACCGATAAGCCTTTTGGTAAGGAAGATGTGCTTAAATCCATGCGAGAGAACTATAGGCTCATGCACCGCTTTCGCTTTCTATTTGTTGAGAGTGGCGCCGTTTGGAGAAGTGCCCCCACTGTAAGGAAAGGAACTGAAGAACTTCTTGAAAGGAAAAGAAAGGACTTCCTCACCTTGATTGGATTTTACCAAAAGCAGGGAATGCTACGCGAAGACTTGAGCAGCAATCAATTGGAGTCACTTTCCAATCAATTCGTGTTTACTATTTGCTCCTGGCTTACGGCTAAAGATTTTCTACAACAACCTATTGACTACTTCATACAGTTTACGTTCAGGTTGTGGATTCCCTATTTACAGTTTGATGAAATGAAGGCTTGGGAGCAAGTGTTGGAGCAAGTACCCTCTCAAACTTAAGTCATGGCTTTTCCGGTGTCTTATTGCCAATACCCACTAAAACTCAATCAGCCTTCCTGAAAACCTTACTGTACAGAGTTCACAAAAGTGTGCAAGTGTATACCTGAAGGTTTATACCATTTTAGAAGCAGCAGTTCCCCAATTTGCCAAGTGGATTTGCATTTAAGCCTTGAAACCCAGGCCTTGTTTACCTACCATGCGCACAAGACTCAATTTGTCATTTTGTTTTTTCAAAATCGAAAGCAGGAAGTCAGTAATTGGGCTAACTTGTCCTCCAATTTTGTAGAAGAATCATATGAACCCGGATACCCTAAGACCTCCCTTTACTGAAGAAACCGCAAAACTTAAAATACAACAGGTTGAAGATGCCTGTAACTCTCATGATGTAGAACGACTTGCCCATATCTTCTCAGTTGATAGTGTATGGAGAAACAGAATTGAACACATCAATGGCAGGGAAGAAATTATTGAGTTTCTGAAAAACAAATGGGGCAATGAATTGAACTATAAACTGAAAAAAAGGTACTGGGCACATACCAGCCATAGAATTTCAGTTTGGTTTGAATATGAATTCCATGACAGTGAAGGCTATTGGTATAGAGCTCACGGAAATGAAAACTGGGAGTTTAATGACGATGGTTTGGTGACAAAACGTTTTGCCTGCATAAACGATATGCCCATTAATGAAATGGAAAGACGCGTTTTCTAAGTACCTTGTACGTGCTTAAATCTCAGCTATGTACTGAGTAAAGGCCTAAAAGGCGCTGTTAAAGAAATGAAAACGCTCATACTAGACGACGAACAACCCGCCATTGATATTCTCAGCGGCTTTGTAAAGCGCGTTCCGTTTCTGGATTTGCAACTGGCCACAGTAGATGCCTTTAAGGCCCTTAACCTTATTAATCAGGGAACTGTTGAGCTTTTGCTTCTGGATGTTGAAATGCCGGATATTTCAGGCTTGGAACTCATTCAGACGCTTAAAAAACGTCCTCACATCATTCTTACCACGGCTTACGAAGAGTTTGCATTGCAAAGCTACGAGCTTGATGTAACCGACTACCTGGTGAAACCTATTCGATTTGAGCGCTTTATGAAAGGAGTAAATAAAGCGCACCATCTACATCAACTGGAGCACCCCAGTGCAGACAACGAACAGGGCTTTCTTTTTATAAAAGTGGAATACAAAACCGTAAAAATTCCCTTTGAGAACATCTTGTACATAGAAGGATTAAAAGACTATGTGAGGATCTTTACTAAAGAAAAAACGTTTCTAACTCGCTTGAATGTAAAGAACATAGAACAAAAACTTCCCGACACTCAATTTCTTAGGGTTCACCGATCCTACATAGTGTCAAAAGCCCGAATTACCTCCTTCCAAAAAAGTGAAGTGAGTATTGGAAGCATCTCCATTCCCATAGGTGGCTCCTACCAAGAAGAGGTTAACAAGTGCTTGAGCTAGTAGTCTTCGTCTACACTTTTCACTCATTCTTCTACACTTTAACTGTTTCTGTAGCATTAGAGAAAAACAAGCGCAGCCATTTGTTTAAAATGCTGTGTTTCTATGAGTATGCAGACATATTCATTCAATTCTCGATACATGAAAACCTTAACTCTACTCTCGTTTAGCTGCTTGCTTTTAGCAGTTGCCTGCAGAAAAGACAGCGGCCCTGTAGAGCCTGGAAACGACCCTAATTTTACCATAGTAGCTAATGAAGATGGTATTCTAAAAAGGTACAACCGTAAAGTGGTGGTTTTTGGCATTGACATCTATGCCGTGGCGGATGTAACCGATGATAAGCTCTTGCACGCCGCTAACCTGATGGCTCAGTACCTTGACAATAACGAAGATGGAATACCCGATAACCAGGCCGTAGTTGACGCAATGCTTGAAAATAAAGCTTATATGGTAATGTGGAAACGCAGGAGAGATTTACTCTCAATGGCCAGAGACAGAACAGGTCAGGACCTTGGCAATGATGAAACACACCCTTCCTACATCACCGATGGTAAAAGCGGCACTTTTGATGCAGCTCTTGAGGAAGTATTGCACATTATAACACATGCCGGATATGCCCACGCCTATCCTGATGTATTTGGCGAGGACAAGGACTCCAAAATTGCCAAGGCAATGGACCTGGCCAGAGGTGGTTACCACTCTTCCATTCCTAAAAGCTATCCAGGTGAAGCCTGGTACACTTATACAGACAAGACCTGCGATTACAGTTGTCAGGTAACGGAGTACCACTACTGGGCATTAACATCGTTGTTGGGAGCACAGGAAAACCGATTGAATGAGATTGAACAAGAATGGAAACTCAATACACCTGAGAAACTGGAAGAAACTGATAAGGCGGCTTTCGAGCTTCTAACCGACCCTACCTACGGTTTCCCTACTGCGCTACCTGATGGAAGCTACATGCATTAAAAACACAGAATGGATATTATAAAAAAGATAGTCACGGCAACAAGTTTGTTGAAGTACGCCCACATTCAACTGTTGGCCATACTCCTGATATGTGTTGGCTGTACCAAGGAGCGTTCTGAAGAAGACCTACTTATCTACCTTAAGTCAAAGGCAGACTATATTCATGAAATAAACGGCTTCTATATTGTATCAAGTGACCACGAGCCGAGGTTGTCAGAAACCACACAGGGTACCACGGCAAAGGACATTTTTGATCATTCAGTGCGATTGTTCAGCAACTTTTTAGACCAGGATGGTGATGGAGTGTTGGATGCAGACAGAATAGCCTTATCGGAGGCGCTGAAAAATGAAATGCTCTTTGTTTCTGGCAAACTCCGGTTTGTAAACAAGATATCTGCTGCTAAAGCTGTAGAGGGAAATGGACTCTACGCTATGAGTATGCAAACGAACAAATGGCCCTATATAAAGGACTACAACGGAACGGGCTGGAGTATAGATAAGCTTTCATCTTCAACATGGCGTCCTGAAAATTTTAATGCCCTTTGGGAAGAAGTGTTTCACACCATTACCGAAGCCTATAGCCGCTCTGATACGGAATTTACCTTCGAAACAAGCGGCAGTTTAAGGCAATTCATGGAAGCCGACATAGCAGCTGGTACTTACGATATATCAGAGCAGAATAAAGAAGAAAACGGCAACTACGATAAGGTAACGGCCACCAATGAGTACATTCATCAAATTTGGGCTATTCAGTTTGCCGGACATGAAAACATACTCAACGAACATCAGACAAAGGCTTTGGAGTTTATGAAGGCCAAGAATGTGCCAATGGCGCTTGACGCCAGTTATAATCAACTTTTAGGAACAAAAATTAAGTAACATAATCAGATGAACAGAAAGGATTTTTTTAAGAATGGTGGACTTGGACTAGGAGCCATTATTGCCATACCGAGTGTAATTGCTTCTTGTACAAAAGAAAATATAGATCCAGATGCCTGCGCTGTTTCTCCCGAGGAAACCGCCGGTCCCTTTCCTATAAAAACACCCGCTGAGCTTGTAAGAGAGAATATTATAGGAGATAGAGCAGGAATTCCATTAGCAATCAACTTTACCATAGAAAACACCAATGCCGACTGTGCAGCACTTGAGGGTGTACAAGTGGACATTTGGCAGTGTGATGCCAAAGGCAATTATTCAGAGTACAGTGGACAGCTGGATGGCGACTTTACGAACGAGAGCTTTTTAAGAGGACGGCAAACAACCGACAGTGCGGGTAAAGCTTCATTCATTAGCATCTATCCGGGTTGGTATCCTGGCAGAGCACCTCATTTACATGTAGAAGTAAAAAGCAACAGCGGTACCTCCCTGCTCATTACCCAGGTAGCCTTTCCTGAAGATGTCTCAGAAACTGTGTACGCCACATCTGATTACAAAGGAACTTTTGACACAAAAAACAAGAGAGACGGTGTGTTTAAAAGAAGCCTTGAGCGAAACATGGCGGATAGTGTAACTGGAAACACGGATGACGGCTACACACTCAACAAGACTATTAAGGTTGCCTTATAAAGTATAAAAACGTCTAACCTAACAGTGCCCTTCCTTAGTCTAAGGTTTGGGCACTCTTTAATTTATGATGAGCACTTCTAGTCTACATACATCTTCCCAGCTGCTCAGAGTACTTCTGCACCTCGGGCTCTGGTTACTGTTTATACAGATCTTGTTTGATTGGGGCGGTTTGTATTATTCATTTGAAGAACTTGTGAGCCTAGATGCTTCGCAAATTGATGAAGCTTTTCTGATTATCCCCCTGCTGGTACTTCTATTTTATGTAAATGGCCTCTGGCTGGCCCCTTTATTTTTAAGCAAAGGCAAATGGTGGAAGTATATTATCAGCCTGATTGTCTTTTTTGGTGTTGTGGTGTTTGTGGGCGACAGACTCTATGTATGGATTCAGAGTGCTGGAAAAAACTTTAGGATAGATCGTGTTGAGTTTCTGGATGGCATGCTTCTTATTTATCCAATAGTGCTAATGGCCAGCTTGAGTTGGAGTGTTACAAAAATTGCCATGCGCAATTCTAAAAAGGAAAAGCTAGCACGTTTGAATCAGCAAAAAGCTGAACTTCAGGTTTTAACAGCTCAGTTCAATCCGCACTTCCTATTTAATACCCTCAATAGCATTTATGCGCTGTCGTCAGAAGAAAATGCACCCAAAACCACTGAAGCCGTTCTTAAGCTTTCAGAAATTATGCGATACCCCATCAACATGGGAGATCAACCCAGAGTGGCACTCAGTGAAGAAATTCGGTTTCTGGAAGATTATATAGACCTCCAAAGAATTAGACTAGGTAACAAATACCCCATTCACTTTAACAGGTCAGGCGCCATGGGCAGTACTCAAATTATGCCGCTCTGCCTTATGCCCCTGGTAGAAAATGCCTTTAAATATGGCGTGAGCCAACACCTCAAAACGCCCATTGAAATAAGACTGCAAACCATCGAGAATCGAATTGAATTCTCGGTAAGAAACAGCATTGTAAAGGAAAAGGACATTACCTCTTTCAAGGCTGGTATTGAAAATCTTAGAAGACGTTTGAAAATTGTATTCCCGGAAAAGTACCAATTAGAACTTCAAGCGCAACAAGAAGTCTATTTAGCATTTCTGCAAATTAACGTTTCAGAAAAATAGGACGTTTCGGGTGTAAGGTGCTCCATTTGTGTAGTTTGCCTCCTGACCAAAGCCCGGTTCTTGCTACCTTGGATTCTTCATGCGAATACCCCCTATCGTTTGTATGTTCTGTTTCAGTGTATTTGCTTTCACAAATATGGGTTTAGCACAAAACCCAGAAGCTGATAACACAACAACAGATTCAACAAAAGCCTCAGCCTACTCCATTAGTACTGACCTCGATAAAACGGAGGCTTTACTAAAGAGCTTATTGAGTGAAACTTCAGCTTCAAACAGCCCCCTCGCCTATTGTTACCTCAAATTAGCCACGCTGCATCATCAAAAAGGTAACCTATGGAAGTCCCTGGGCTATTATGGCAAGTCTGACTCTGTCTTTTCCCTTCTGGGCGACTCAGCTCAATTATCCATCGTTTTCTCCAATCGAAGTGCCATTTACTCAGAAATTGAACAATTTGACCTTGCTCTTAAAGACGTCCTATTGGCGATCCAAATTGCCACAAAAAATCAAGACAGTCTGACCATAGCAAAGAAGCGCTTCAACCTGGGCAATCTGTATATGAAAATGCAGCTTCTCGACAAAGCTTTAATTGAATACGAAAATGTTTTGGCCATATTTAAGCGTCATGGTACAGTAGAAAGTCAAGCCAATCTGTTGGGAAATATAGGAGGGATAATGGTATACAAAGGGCACTTCAATAAGGCTCGAAAACTATTTATGAGGAGCCTTAAAATTTATGAGGAAATAGCTTCTGAAAGAGGACTTACTTATGCCAACAGCCATTTGGGCTTCTTTTACGAGAATCAGAACTCACTTGACAGCGCCTTATACAGATACAATCAAAGTTACTATTGGGCCCACCTCAGTGAAGACATGCGCTCAGAAGCACAGGCCCTGGGACACTTGGCAATTATTAGCCATCAACAGAGGAAGTACGAGCAATCAATTGCCTTTAGTAAGGACCAGATTTCCATGCTTACAGAACTGAGTGACTCGGTGGAGCTCAAAACAGTGTATAGACGACTGGCGGAGACCTTTAGAGAGCAGCGAAATACTTCTGAGGCTTTAAATGCCATGGTATTGTACGATGACTTACAACGTGCTCTGGATGCCAAGTTTGAAGGGCAACTCTTGCGAAAGGCCCGAATGCAACATAAATTGGGAATGGTGGCACAAAAGCTCAAGGCTCGTGAGCAGGAGGCACAACTAAAAGACCTAAACCTGGCCAGAAAGCAAGCTTGGCTAATAACGCTTGTTGCATTGCTTATTACAGTGTTACTAGCGGGAACCGCGTTTTATCGAATCAGGCGAAATAAATTAAAAGTAAAGGCCATGGTTCTTGAACAGCAATTGCTGAGAAGTAAAACCAATCCTCATTTTGTTTTTAACGTTTTCAATTCGATACAGTCCTATTTTCTTGCCAATAGAGCCAGTGAAGGTCAACTCTACCTCAGGAAGTTTGCACAGCTCATGCGCCTGTACTTTGAGTTTACTGAACTAAAAGAGATAAGCCTTAGAGAGGAACTCAAAGAAGTGGACTTGTACGTGGAAGTTGAAAAAATGCGACTGCAAACACCTCTACAATGCTCTGTGGAAATGGTGGATGGCATTGATTTAGACAACGTTTTGGTTCCTCCCTTTTTGCTGCACACCTACGTTGAAAATGCCATATGGCACGGTTTTATTCCTACTCAGGAAAAAGCAAAAATCACCATTGAGATACAAAAGAGAGACACTTTACTTCAGATTACTGTAGTAGACAACGGCATTGGAATAAACGAATCTCAGAGAAGGAAAACGGGTAATAACTCTCACCATTCCGAAGGCTTAAAGCTTAATGAGCGCAGACTCACAGGCATGAAGAACCAAAAGCCATCAGCTTCCGTACAGGTAAAAGACCTCTCAGAAGGAGGTTCCAATGTTTCTGGTACCGAGGTTACCATTAAAATACCTTTAGACTAAGTATATGTTGAAAGTAGGCATAATAGACGATGAAAAATCAGCGCGGGACGCCATAAAGGCCATACTCCAGAACGACCTGCCAGAGGTAGATCTCGTAGGTGAAGCATTTGACATTAGCAGCGGAATAAACCTCATAAACCAACATAAGCCTGATGTTTTGCTTTTGGACATCAGGTTGGGGACTGAAAGCGCGTTCACCCTGTTAACTTCTTTGGAAGAATTTCATCCAGCCTTGATATTTATTACCGCGCATAGTAAATATGCGATAAAGGCCATCAAATGTTCAGCTCTCGATTATTTGCTCAAGCCTATTGATCCTATTGAGCTCAAGCAAGCACTACATAAGGTACGACATCAAGCTGACTCAAGAGTACTGGATAGGCTCAAAGTGCTGGAAGAGCACATGCAAACCAGTCAAAGAGAGTCGCAACGCATAGCCCTTTCTGATCTTGAAGGTTTTCATTTGGTTAAGATCAATGAAATAGTTCAGTGCATTGGAGAAAAAAACTACACCACTTTTCATTTTACCAATGGACGGCGCATTACCACTAGTAAGTCTCTTATTGAGTATGAACGTTTGCTCCCCATCAATACTTTTCTTAGGGTTTATAAATCTCACCTCATCAACTTAAGGCATGTAACTCAGGTAAGTCGGGGTAGAAAGTCCAGAGCCATAATGATTAATGGAGACAGCGTTAATGTGTCTCGCGATAAAAAAGCCGAGCTCATTGAGCGTTTGCAGACACTTAGCAGGACTTAAACCTACTTCCACTTATGGCTCGAAAGTGACAACTTCTTCAATGGATGCCACAGCTTGATCAAAGGCACTGAAGGTGGGGCAACTAAGCCCTTAAAATGATCGAATTATGTAGTCAAAACCTCAATTGACTTATGAAAAATTTGACCTATTTCTTTTTACTCACCTTCCTAACTGCACCCTTTATAGTGGCGGCACAATGGACTGATATCAGCCCTCCTGAATCAAACAACATTCAATACTTTGACATAAAATTCTTCAGCAACAGTACTGGGGCGGCCGTAGGGCTTGACCTCACCTCACCTGAAAAAGCCAGTTGCATCTTCGTAACCAGAGATGCAGGAGAAACCTGGGAAAAGCATTGTTTTGATTCTTTAAACCTCAGAAGCGTTGTTTTTGCTGACTCAGCAGAAATTGTGGTAGGTGGATATGATGCAATACCTGGCACCAAAACCCTTTGGATTAAAAGCTCTGACCAGGGTAAGACATGGACTGAAACTTCTGACAATACGTACCAAGGTATCAACGGCGTACACCGCGTTTCCAAATCCCTCTGGTTTGGGTACGGTTATGGTACTGAATTTGGCACTCAAGCCGGTTTGGTGAGAACTGAAGACGGCGGAGAAACCTGGGACTATCAATACAGCTCGCATGGTAGCATCATTGAAGACATCCATTTCTTTAATAAGAAAAAAGGATTTATTCTAAGCAATAGTTTTGGCGCTGAAGGCAGCATTCAACAATCCATAGATGGCGGTAGCAGCTACCTTGAAAAATACGCTGGAGAGTGGGTTTCAGACATTTCCTTTCCCAACGACAAAACAGGTTACGTGGTAGAAGGGCTTAACGAAAGAAACCTTCTAAAAACCGTGGATGGTGGAGAATCCTGGAACCGGATGCCTTTGAACAACGATGTAAAAACAGTCCTGTTTATCAATAGCAATGTGGGCTATACGTTTGGTGAAAATGGCACCATTGAAAGAACAGAAGATGGTGGCGAAAATTGGGAATCTGAGTCTTTTGACGAGGCAGAAACCTACGAAGTAGCCTGCATCAATGGACCATATATTTATACATGTGCGGCAGCAGGTGGTATTTACAGGTCTAAGCACAACGCAGAGATTGGAAGTTCTACCAACCCTAAAGTCACCATGAATACGGTACGGGCATTTCCAAATCCGCTAAACAATGAATCTAAACTGCACTTTAACGGGCTTGAAACTGGAAAAACTTATGAATTGACCGTATACAATCTAATTGGCGCTACGGTTGGCAACTTTCAGGTGTCGGGCAATGCATCAGTTAGTTTATCCTTACCACAGGCTGGGCTCTATCAATATGAATTAAGACATGGCAACGAAGTCTTCAAAGGCTCATTTGTCAAACAATAATCCATAACGGGTTTTTGATCTTCATGCTCGAATCTATGCTATCCAACTTGATAGGCTTGGTTTCATAGAGCCAGTGCCCGAATTTATTTCGGGCACTATTCTATTTACTTATACAACCATCCCTGGCTTATCTTCGGTTTCCAGAGTAAATTATTTCTCAATACCCTAAATGAATTCATTTTCCTCTCGGCTTGCTCTTCTTCTGTACATACTTTGCATATACCAGCTGTCAACCAGCTGTACAGTTGCTACTCAGCCATCGCAATCATACACACCTGCCCCTCAAAGCATCAGTGATAATGATACTGTTGCAGGTTTCCTAATGGATATTGACTTTGGGGTAAACGCCATGGCCGACGACTACCCACAATTGGCCGATTGGAACCTATTGAAACAAGGAACAGCATGGAGAACTCCAGGCAAAATAATATGGGACAATCATCTTTTCTACAACCACGCACTTGATCAAAACAAAACGGTTGACAATTATCTAAAGCTTTATAAGAAAAACGGATTTACCCTTATGATTCATGTATACACTCCAAAGGAATTTCGCTACGTAAACATGTCAGGATTGAAGAATCAGATATTTGGAGAAAAAATGGGAAGATTTTCAATTATTGCCTCAGTGATCTCAGAAAACCCAAATGATCCTGAGTTTGACCAGCTAATGCTTGATTTAATAAAACGAACTATGATAAAATGGGGACATATTGAGTAACTACCCAGCAACGAAACCTACCATTACAAAACGACCGTCAGTAAAGTTGTTTGAACTGGATTCTACTTTTGTGATGCCATGAAAAGTTTGAGAGGGAAAAACCACAAGCAAATTGTCTTCAATATCAATTGAGCACGCAGGTTTTTCAAAATGCCCTTGAGAAGTCATATTATGAGCTGCGTAAAACTCCAGGCCTCCTCCACGAAACACCTTAGGCAGCTTGTGGAAATAGTATAAAATTGAAATTTGACATTTACCATCAACTACTGAATCCATGTGTGGCACTCCCTCGTGGCCGTCTAAACCGTTTATAAGATTTAGTGGTATATCCCGTACCCTGAATGATGGTAGATCCAAAGCCTCTAAAATTTGAGGAATGTGCTCTTTTACCCTTTGTGTAAAGAGTTTATGAGCCTTTCGCAATGGCCCGGCACCGTCATTACCGGATTGCGGTGAATTGAGTGTATAGTGCATGGTTGTGGAGTGTCCAAGGGTTCGAAATGCTTCCTGTTCCCTGCAGACAGCTTCAAATAGGGCATTTCTTTCGTCTACAGGAAGGAAGTTGTCTACTCGCACTGCTTTTATAGCACCTGCTTCAATTAGGGATAAAGTCTTGGGCTGAGAATCATAAAGAACTGTGTTGTTGTATTCCAAAATCAATTGCAATTGGTCTGCTGCAATTATATCCATAGGGAGTTTTACCCTATTCCTTTGCGATTTGATATCGTCTTTTTTTCGGTGTAAAAATCGCTTCATTTTCAACAAGATTGTTCCTCAAGTCAGTATTGGTCATGCCCATTTCAGACAAGCCAAATCATCCTATTAAGTACAAAAGATGCCAATAAGCATGGATGTGAAGTATCGGCTTCTCCATTGGGGTAAGCGGTAAAAAAACCACTGCAAAGTTCCCTGCGCAGACTTAAGTGCGTATCATGCGACCGTTTTGGAAAAAAAGCGAAAACTACCCTGGAGTGGTATTGCCCTGGTGCTACTTGTTGTTACAACAGGTTTATTGGGCTATCAAGCCCATCGCATGTCCATTGCGTCCAGGCAGGTAAAAGAAGACCTTATTGAACTTTCATCTATTAAATACGGGCTCTTTAACGTAGATGAGTGGAAAAGGATTTTATCTGAAATCGTAGTAAAGAAGATTGATGAACTGGAAGTAACGGATGACAACAGAGAAGAAATCCGCGAAAAGGTGAGCGATTTACTATATACGATGCTTGGGCGTTTTGAAAACGAAATGAAGGCCGATGGTAACGAATCCATTAGGAGTTGGGTACAAGGTAAACTCTACTCGGCTGTGGGAATTTTTAAAAAACTTCGGGACAAGGTACCCGAAATGACGGATGAAGTAATTGGCTATCTGGAAGACAAAGACAAGAGAGAAGAACTGGCTGACTTCATCAACCGAAAAATGGAAGAGTATGCTGACAGTACATTCGCGCAAACTGATTACTCGCAGCACAATGCCATACTAAGTAAGTATGGATATACAGACCGCAATGCTACTCTTGAAGGTTTACCATTGGAGCTGGAAAACACAAAGTCCAAAGAACACGCACTCCATGTCATCATCTTAGTGCTTGCCACATTGGTTTTTACATTGCTCATACTCCGGTTGAAGTACACGGTATGGCATTATTCAGCCTTCAGTCTTTTTGCACTTGTTCTTCTGGCTCTGGGCCTCTCCTTTCCAATGCTTGACATTGATGCTCGTGTAACTTCACTGAGCTTTACTCTTCTTGGCGAAAAAGTTGAGTTTCTTGATCAGGTACTTTACTTCAAGAGCAAGAGCATATTAGAAGTGGTATTGCTCATGCTCGCACAAAAACAGCTCGAAGTAATACTAGTTGGGGTTCTGGTGCTCAGTTTTAGTGTTTTGTTTCCGTTGGCCAAACTCATTTCTACCAATCTATACCTACATGGCAAAAACCTTAAGGAAAATGCGATCGTCAATTTTCTGGTTTTCAAAACCGGAAAATGGTCGATGGCCGACGTAATGGTAGTAGCCATATTTATGGCTTACATTGGCTTTAGTGGCATTATTAGTGAGCAACTCAAGCAACTTGAAGGCTTCTCTAAAAACCTGGAAGTACTTACTACGGATGGTTCTACCCTTCAGGCAGGCTTTTTCTTTTTTACCGCCTTTGTTGTGATAAGCATTGCCCTTAGCCAAAAGATTGCTAACTCTATCAAATACAATTAACCCACTCCCCAATAAAAATCCATTGCGTATAAAAAAAGGAGGCTGCTTAGAAAACAGCCTCCAGTCCCTATCGAATTAACCTAAAAACTTCCTGTGTTAATGAAGCCTAGTAGCGCGAAAAGCCTGATTACTCCTTTAAGAATTTGATGGTACGACCGTCATTTACTTGTAAAAAGTACATACCATTGGTTAGCTCCTGTACACTTATTCTTCCCGTTTCAGTTACAATTCCACTTAATATTTCATTACCTACTACATCAAACACTTTAAAATTCTCTGTTTGATCAATGTTGGTAATCTGAATGAAGTCATGCGCTGGGTTTGGATAAAGGCTATGAGGCTTAGCGCTGGTTTCTGGCAAGCTTACCGGCTCATCCTCTGACGCGTTCACCGCCAGATTAAACCACCAGTCAAAATCGTTGTTAAAGGCAGTGTTAAGATACATTCTACCATCAGTGTACAAATTATTGCCCGCTACAAATAGCTGCCAGGTAGGCAAATTGTTGAACAAGAAGGTGTACTGCTCACCCTGATAAAACTCAAGGCTACCTTCTCCACCTTCCAAGTGAATTCTGAACTTGTTGCTCCCTGCCGGAATAACCACAGCCTGAGTATACATAGGTACCTCTGTAATATCTTCACCTTCATAGATAGCCAGTGTGGCGTTCGTAATGGCATCTCCATTATCTCTTCTGTACAGGTCAATTGCATCAAATGTTCCACTGCAGTCATTCATGGTAATAGACTGTCCGTGCACTTGACCACTTGATCCATTGTCTACCACTGATTGCTCTTCACATACATCTAAAGCATCTTGGATATTCAATTTAAACCACCAGTCAAAATCGTTGTTGAAGGCAGTATTTAAGTACATTCTTCCTTCAGTATATTGGTTGTTACCCGCTACAAACAGCTGCCAGGTGGGCAGGTTATTAAACAAGAAGGTGTATTGCTCACCCTGAAAAAACTCAAGACTACCTGTACCTCCTTTAAAGCTTACCTGAAACTTGCCTGATCCGGCGGGAATAGTAACGCCATCCTGAGTATACATAGGAGTAGCACTAATGTCTTCACCCCTATAAATAGATATGGTAGCGTTGGTGATGGCACTTCCTTCATCTCGTCTGTCCATTTCAATGGAATTGAACATGCCGCTGCAACCTGACATGGTTACAGACTGCCCGTGCACCTGACCGCTGGCGCCATTGTCTATCACCAATTGTTCCTGACAAACACTGGTGGCATCAGTGTTTACTTTGAACCACCAGTCAAAATCATTATTGAAAGCCGTATTTAGGTACATTCTACCATCGGTATATAGGTTATTGCCTGCAACGAACAGCTGCCAGGTAGGTAGGTTGTTAAACAAAAAGGTATACTGCTCTCCTTCTTCAAAGGCCAAACTGCCTTTGCCACCTTCAAAGTTGATTCTGAACTTACCTGATCCGGCAGGAATAGTAACATTGGTTTGGGTATATAGCGGAGTGCTTGTTATATCCTCCCCTTCGTAAATGGATATAGTTGCATTGCTTATTTCACTTCCATCGTCTCTTCTAAACATGTCAATTGAATTGAATAAGCCGTTGCATTCAGTCATAGTAACTGACTGTCCGTGTACCTGACCACTTGAACCATTGTCAACTACGAGCTGCTCCTGGCAAGCTTCCAATGGATCAATGCTTAATTGAAACCACCAATCAAAGTCATTGTTAAAAGCTGTATTTAAATACATTCTACCTTCTGTATACAAATTGTTACCGGCCACAAAGAGCTGCCAGGTAGGTGTATTGTCAAATAGAAAGGTATACTGCTCTCCGTCAAAGAAAGTAAGATCGCCAAAGCTGGCATCAAACTCAACTGTGAACCTACCTGTACCAGCAGGTATCACCACATCTTCTTGCCTATAAAGTGGAGTTCCCGTCAAATCTTCTCCCTTAAAAATCATGAGGATGGCATCTTCTATGGCTGCACCTGCGTCACGTCTTTCCAGCTCAATAGAGTTAAAAGTACCGCTACAGCCATTCATGGTAATGGATTGACCATGTACCTGGCCACTAGAGCCATTGTCTATCGTCAGTTGTTCCTGACAAACCGTTTGTGCCATCAAGCCAGAGCCTATGGCTAAAAAGAGTAAGTTGAAAAAGTAATTTTTTACCATTGTTACTGATTTTGATTTTGAGTCTTCTAAGTGTTTGCAACCGCAGCATCCTTAAAGCAGCTGTATCAAGTGCTGATTAAAAGGGTATTGCGATCGCCTTTTTTTGATTTCAGCCAGCAAGAAATAGAGAGCAGAAACGATTTTTTAATTATTGTTCCCAAGCAGGGTTTTATGTTCCGAAGCGTATTGCCATTGCCAGAAAACCTTCGGACTTTGCGCTTGTGTTTCGAAAACGGACCATATTGAATAAAAGCACATGGCACTACAGGTTGCGAAACCGTATGGTTAGGGTACTGCTAATGGGCTTGATAATTGCTCTAAGCGGTCAAAAAGCCCATTCGCAACGTTCGTTGGACATAGAGCATTGTACTGAAAGACTGGGTTTACGCCACTATTTTGGCAAAGAGACTTTTGAGGATTTAGATGACATTATACTTAGTACCGCTAAGATTCAGGATTCACTAAAACTGGACAGTACAAGCGAAATGTGGATGGGTGTTCAGTGGGTAAAGGCAAAATCAAACCTCAATAAAGGAAGAGCAATTAAAGCCAGATCAATACTTCAACGTCTACTGGTTTTAACCAAACAGCAAAAAAATTCATACTTACACAGAATCACATTGCTGACATACTCCTTTGCAGGAGGCAATGGAGGTGACGATGATCCCTTAAAATACCTTCTAGAGGCCGTTGAGCTTGCTGCCAGCAATGAAGATCATCAACTAGAATTTGACTTGTCCATTCATTTGGCAGACATGTATATCGACCTGTATAGAAGAGATATTGCCCTTGACTGGACACAAAGAGCGAGTAAAATACTGCCAAATATCTATACGGCGGCGAATTGCCACTTTTATTACGTGGTAGCTGCAGATGCAAGAAATCCAAGAAAGACAGATAGAGAAGGGCGCTTACAATGGGATGATCCGAACATGCAAGCTGAGGCTTTTTCTTTTATTCACAAAGCCATTGAATGCGGAAAACAAGCCCAAAAAGAAAACGATGCTAAGTTCATCAACATCCCATTGGGCTATCATATTCGGGCAGACTTTTGGCGTAGTCCGCAGGAACATGTGTTCTACTTTAGAAAAACTCTTGGGGAGTCTAGAAAGAAGAAGGACTCCTGGGCTATTTACTGGGGGCAAATGCGACTAGTTGGCGCCTATTTAACTGCAAAAATGCCAGATACCGCATGGATGTATGTTGATTCTTGTAGGGCAGCAACCATTCGATTCAACAAACGCTTGGATATGATGCTTCCATTTTACAGGGCTTGTTACAACTTCCACGAGCACAGGGGCAATTCTGACTCAATGTTAATGTACTTGAAATTGACGTACGAGGTTGAATCACAGCTCAAAAGGAATGAAACCCTGATTGAAATAGAGAAAAACAAGGACAAGTTTTACGACGCCCAACAGAAAGTAACGATTCTTGAGCAAGAAGCCGAAATAGCCAAATCTGAAAAGAAAAGGCGCAGCTTGTATGCAGCCCTCGTAATTTTTCTAATCACGGCAATACTGCTAACCATTCTTGTAATCCGTATTCGCTCATCCAATAGAACTATTAGAACAATGGTGGAGCAATTGGAAGAATCGGTGAAAGAAAAGACCGTACTTATTCAGGAGGTCAATCACAGGGTGAAAAACAACCTACAAATGATTACAATGTTTGTAGACATGCAGGCCAGAGGGGTGGAAAACCTTGAAACCCTTGAGTTTGGCAACGGAGTACGCAAACGAATTGGAGCCGTAAGCCTGGTTCATGAGCTCATGCTTGAAGAAGACCGACTATCTGGAATTCCGTTTAGAGACTATGCTCAGGAGCTCGTAACTGAGCTGGAGTCGATTCACTATTCTGGTGATGAATTTCAGGCCCATATCGACATACCTGATGTCAACTTTGGCTTGTCAAGTACCATGTATCTAGGCATTCTACTCAACGAGCTTGTTTCAAATTCTATAAAACATGCCGGCAAGGAAGGCCAGGCATTGAGTATCTGGATACGTCTGGTGGCTGAAGAAAACTCGTTTGTATTTGAGTATTCAGACTCCGGAAAAGCCATACCCCAACCTCAAAACCTTAAAAGAGGAAAATCTCTCGGCCTTTACATCGTTAACTCAATGATGAGGCAAATGGAGGGCTCCTTTGTTGTTGATGAAGAAAATAGCGGGAGCTTCGTTATGAAATTCCCTAAACCCGATGATCTGGAATAGATGAACAGGTTTTAGTCAATCTCGCGCATCCACTGCAAGAAATCATCCCTGTGTTTTGGACCAAGCGGAAGTTTAACTCCATTAATAATTACCCTGCTGCTGCTCACACTTTCCACTCTATGAGGGTTTACAGCAAAACTTCGATGTATTCTTGCCATTTCTGTAGGTGTAAAAAGCTCAAGCAACTGCCCCATAGATTGACGCAGTACGAGACTCCCCTTTTTCATCATAACAGTGACATATGAACGGGCTGCTTCCAAATACAAAATGTCTTTTACGGCAATCCATTCAATATCAGTTCCATTTTTGATTTCTACTTTTCTGCCTGTATGCGCACCGAGTTGAATTTTTGCCTTGGCCAGTTCAATGGCTATGTACAAATCTTCAAATGAAAACGGCTTTGTGATATAGCCTAAAGGAAGCGTTTCCATGGCCTTTTTTACAGTTGCCTTATCGGTATTGGAGGTAAGAAACATGAAAGGGACACCATAGCGCTCCATTAACTGCCGTGCAACATCCAGCCCCGACTTTGTTCCCTTCAAGCGAATATCAATTAGAAAAAGGTCCGGAACTTCCTGCTTCATTTGCTCAATTACATCCTCAAAACGCTCAGCAACACCCGTAATTTGGTGTTCCATATCTTGAAGATGCATGGCAATATTGTCTGCAATCAGCACCTCATCTTCTACTATTCCAATCTTCAATCTCTCCATCAACTACCACTGGTGGCAAGCGATAAAGGTAGAACAATGCCTCTATCCTACATACAAAGGCAAGCTTGCTCTTTTCAACATTAAAGTTTTGTTTGATAAATCTAATTGAGCGTTCCGGGCACCTAGACCATCAAGCTCCACAGCCGCCGCAGCCCACGTCGGCCTTTATAAAACCCTGGAAAACACTCCTTACCCCTCCTGCAAAAAGAGAGTCAAACCTCATTTCAAACTCCCTATTGAGATGGTACCAGCCATTGGGGAAAAGTGCTTCAAAGGCACTGGTTGATTCGGTATTGCCTTTTGCTACGCCTTCAAAATAAGTTTGCAATTCATCAGCAGTCACCCCAAGCAACAAAACACTGGTTCCCAACCCCTTAACAAGCTCTATTATTTCTATACTCGAGGTTTGAAGCAGCGGTCTTATTTCCTCTTCTTTGGCTGTCATGTATTTCATAAGTGCCAGCTTCCTGTTTTGTCCGGCAGAAGTGAGTATTGGCTTCATTCCAAAAATTGATCTCAATTTGTTATTGGCATAAAGTCCATGCTGTTCCAGTGTTTTAAGCAACAACTCTCTTATAAAGAACCCTTTGGTTCCAATTTTTTCATGCAATACCAAAATGTAATGTTTGAAGTACATTTTAAGATCAATGTCTCCTTTGAAAGGGCTCAGAAAAATCTCTTCATGGGGCAGAACCTTATAGCTGCCATAGTTTGAGCCTAAACGAAACCGAATATGCCCGATTCTACTTAGTTTATTCGTTTTCTTGGTACTCTTGAACACGGGCTCAACTACTAATACTCTATTAGCAACCAAATCCGAAAGTGTGTATTGTAATAGCAATTTGTAGGAGCCTTCCTTTTGGTTCAAAAGGAAGTAAACTTCTACTAAACTCAAATCATGTGTTAGTGCTGTTTGATCTGCCATTTGTTCATATTATAGTAGTAGTGTGCTCAATTTCCCAGAAAATTGGTGCAAAAGGAAATGTACCAGGATGGGCGTTCTTTCAAGACGATTAACCACCGCAGCCGCCACAACCTCCACAGCCACCACAACCGCCGCAGCCTGATCCACAGCCGCTACCGCAACCGCTTCCACCATCTGATGCGTCAAATCCGCCATCAAAACCAGCGTCAAATATGCCATCGTCACCATCAATGAACAGATCAAAATGATGATCAGAAAAAGCAAAATCTTCCCAACCCACTGCATCTGCAACTGAACCTTGCTTTTTAGGCGCAGCTCCATCGGCATCAAAATAGCCCATTGAAAGTAGCTTGAGTAGTCTATGGTCTATGGCATCAAGTAAAAACACATTGCCACCGATGGCATCTAAGATTTTTCTTGCTTGCTCAGGCCGTTTCTCTATGATATCCGGTAAATGCTCGTTTAAGCTATCAAGAATTTGCTTCAAACGCTTCTGCTCTCTTTGTCCTTCATCCGTGAGTTTCCTGGGTTTCCCAAGAAAATCACGCCATCCCGAAGTGGTGAAGAGATCAACCATCTCATCATTCTTCAGAATGCGGTTTTTGACAAAAATGTTTACCGCTCCAATCTTCTTCTTTACTGCTTTGATGTAGTGAATCAAAAGGTACTCAATATCCGTCTCTTCTTCAAAAACGTCAATGAACTCATGCTCATGGGCCCTTGCTTTGTACTCTTGAAACCGCTCCCCCAGGCTAACATACACCACTTCTCGTCCTCTACCGTAGGTTCCATCAGCTTCTGTTCTATTTTCAATTAATAGCACCTGCTTAAGGTGCAAATCCATCATGGTAAGCTGAAACAGTCTTTTGTAATGGGTTTCTTGACCTTCTATTAAATAATGTGTTTCCGTGGGTGAAAGCTCGGTGAGTAATCCTAGTTCTTTTGTTTCCATCATTTTTCTTCGGCCTTAAGCAAACTTACAACTTGTCATAATGAGTTTTGCCTGCCTTATATCGACGGTACCAATGATTGAATTTCTGGTAAATCCACCGGATACCTGGTCGGGAATCGATTCTCAAAAGTCATGAGCTTTCACTTAGGTCCACAAAAACCTGGGCTTGGGAAGCACCCATTTGGTATGACGGTTTACCCGAATAAAATTGATGAAACGCATCCGCTCCTTAGCACCAGGCCAAATATCCTTTGGTGGCTCCTTTCCAAAAAGGCGTGAATAGCTGTCTTTAGTTTTTTGGTACCAATCTTCATACTTTTCCCTCTCGCTATTTCCACCTTTGGTTGGGCCATGGTGTACTTCTTTTTGCAACACTTTGCCGCACCATTCTTTCCAGTAGGACTGCGTGTAGAGCAAGTGCAAGTGCCATACCTGATCTACCTCATCGCTGGGAGTGCAGGGATGCCCCGCTTCACAGGCCAAGAACATAAAGCGTCTGTACTCCAATACTGCTCTTACTCCAAAAGACATTGACCAGCCATTTTCTCTACACAACCTGTCAGTAAAAGTCAGGCTACTCGTTACATCGTCCAGTGGAAATGCCTTCATCGCGCTCCAAAGCTTTTCTTGTGCCGCATTCATTTTTCAAAAGTAGGAGAACACAGTCTTTAGCAAATACCAAATATCCCGGAATGGCAATTGAATGCTCATTGAACAGTACCAACGACCATTTTAGTTAGTATCCGTAAAAACAAGGGTGTAAAGTTGTTATGTGATCAACCGGTTAGCGCTCACGAAAGGGTATTGCCGAAAACCTTCAACAGAGTAGGCAAAACACTAAATACACCTAAACATGAAATTCAAACTCTTAACACTCGGGTTCCTATCTATCTGCTTCGCTATTACATCATTAACTGCCTCAGCACAGTGCAGTGCCAGTGACCCTAACTCTCATGAGATTGAGAATGCAACAAATCAAGTTATTTCTTACAAGGTATGGATTGCAGACGGGAGTAACCCATGTGGAGCTGTCTATAAAGTCTCGGGTACCGTTAACGCGTGTTCTGCAAAATGTATCATTCCCAACAACAGTACAGACATGGTAGTAGCTGTAGAAATTAATGCTAACTCCACGTACTATGCGGACGGTCTTGCCTGCCAAATAACTCCTGCGGGTTCTACAACGGCTCAGCCTATTTGCACATCTGGCAGCCTTCCCGTAACGATTACATTCCATGCCACCGGACAAACAACCACATTAGAACCATAGTAGGTATTCTTTACAAACGATTTACAGGGCTCATTTTGGGCCCTTTTTTTGTGGTATTATTGGCTTATTGATCGGCCTCAAATTGTTTTCAAAACCTAGTTCTTTACGCTCATCACCATGCCTTTAAAAGCATGTTCTTCGTTATTAACAGCAATTCTTAGACATTGCTACTTACTAGAGAAAAAGGCCGTATTCCTTTACCTTTTGCTGAAAGTTCGGGAGTTTCCGTCTTGAGATTTCTACTTTATCAGAATTGTGCATGACAGCAGTTCCTCCTTTTTCAGAGGTAAAACCTTCAAGGTAGTGCAGGTTAATTATGTGGGAATGGTGCACACGAACAAAAAACTGTTCGGGAAGGATTTTTTCAAACTCCTTTAAACTTCTACTCACCGTAAGTCTATGCCCATTGTTTTGGTAAACATTTGAATAGGCCCCATCCGCTTGAATTCTCACAATTTCAGATAAAGATGTAAGGTCAAAACCAGCTTGATGCGGAAGATTGATGCGTTGGTCCAGGACTTCCTTCCTGTATTTTTTAGGAGTTTGTCCAGCTCGCTGTTGCAGCTCAATGTACTTGAGTGATTTTTTAAAGGCACGTTCAAGATCATCTACATCAATGGGTTTGGTGATGTAGTCTATCACAACTTCAGTCTTAAAAGCTTCAAGTCCGTAGTTTGAATGAGCACTTACCAACACAACAGCCGGTAATTGTCCAGAGCCCTTCATTTTGTGAATTAGGTCAAAACCAGATAAACCGGGCATATTGATGTCTAGAAAAAGCATATCAAAGGAGTGGCTTCTTAAGAGCAATTCAGCATCTAAGGCATTGGTGGCCGTTCTCACCTCAGTGACCTCCTTACAGTAGGTTTCAATAAGAAGTTTAAGGTTTTCTAAACCCGCTATTTCATCGTCCACTAATAAGGCCTTCAACGTCATAACTTCATTTTCACCAAGGCCTCATCCGGTCAAAGCAACTTTTCGTCGTAGATCAAGGCCATCCCATCGGTTGCTGACAAAAATCAGATAAAAAAACTACTCCCGTACCATCCATTATCAAATGGTACCAACCTTTTAATAAATGGTACCCGATATCGAGTAACTGGTATTAGTACTTCACAGCACTCTGCTTTCAACCTTCATGTTTACTTCAGATAACCCACTTCAAAAACACCCTCAACGCTCACCTGTCACTTTCGGTGCAATCACTAGCTTTGAGGCATGGCCACCAGAAGCACTTCCAGCGATACGCAACAACTGGCAGAACACTTTTTGAGGCATGAGTATGCTAAAATGGTGGCGGTTATTGGCCGCTTTTTCGGTGCAGCTCATATTAACCTTGCTGAAGACATTGTGCAAGATGCCTTAATGGAAGCCATGACTCAATGGAACTACCAGGGCATTCCCAACAACCCAACCGCCTGGTTGTACAAAGTGGCTAAAAATAAAGCGCTCAATGTCATACAAAAACATGGCAGAATAGAGCGTATGGCTAATTATGAAACAGGTCCGGAGCCGGAAGTGGAAAGCGACCTACTGTTTACAGAACAGGTAATTGCTGATGACCAGGTGCGAATGATGTTTGTGTGTTGCCATCCTTCTATCAATGCTGAATCGCAGATGGCCCTGATCTTAAAAACTCTGTGTGGGTTGAGCATCGGTGAAATTGCCAAGGCCTTTCTAACAAATAATGAAACCATAAACAAGCGACTGGTAAGGGCAAGAAAAGTGCTTCAGCAAGAAGCAATTCACTTTGACCTTCCAGGCAAAACATCAGACTTAGAACTGCGCTTAACCACCGTATTGAAAACGGTTTATTTACTTTTCAATGAAGGATACAGCGCTTCTCATGGAAATGAAACCATCAGACAAGACCTTTGTTTGGAAGCCATTAGATTGGTCAATTTCCTGGTAAAACACAGAAACTTCTCGGAGCATACAGAAGTCCATGCGTTACTCTCATTGATGTACTTCAACAGTTCAAGGTTCATGGAACGCGTGGATAACCATGGAAACTTGGTGGAGCTCGCCCTACAGGATCGTTCAAAATGGGATCAGGAGCTCATTCTACTGGGCATACACCACCTTGACCAAATAGGCAAAGATGCATCACCCTCCCTTTACTCCATTATGGCCACCATATCTGCCTACCATTGTACAGCTCCCAGCTTTGAAAAAACCAATTGGGCGGGTATCCTGGCCTTGTACGACGGTTTGTTAAAAATAGACCCATCTCCCATTGTTCAGCTTAACCGGGTTATTGCTCTGGCCAGAGCACAGGGTATTGGGCAAGCCATACAATTGCTTGAAGGAATGAGCGCTGATAAAAAGCTCAGTACCTACCTACCTTACCACCTTACGCTGGCTGAGTTTTATATGGAAGATGAATCACATGAATTGGCAGAGAAGAGCTTCCTTAGGGCTCTGGAGCATACAAAAATGAACAACGAAGCCCAGCACATCAAAGCCCGAATTGAAGCCTGCCGGAAAAAAAGTAATTAATTTTTCGCGAGCTTGTCCCTATTTCAAAAGACAGTTTGTCTTAGTGTCAAAACCATTGAAAATTTAAAAAAGTACACGATGAAAGAGTTCATGTTATTCATTAAGACAGAAGGAGATCATGTAGCCAAATTATCACCGGATCAGCAACAACAGCATATTGAAAAGGTGGGAGCTTACCTTCAAGACCTAATGGAAAAGGGAAAACTGAAAGGTGCTCAGCCGCTTGAAATTGGGGGTGCAGTGGTATCTGGGCGCACCGGAGCTTTTCATGACGGTCCTTTTAACGAGGCCAAAGAGGTAATAGTAGGCTATTTCCATATAGTAGCTGAAGATATTGACGAAGCCATTGCTATTGCCAAGGCCAATCCCACCTTTGATGAAGGAGAAGCTATCATGGAAATAAGGCCAATTCGGTCGGTAGAAGGAATTAACTAAAAGTCCAAAACGATCGAAACCATGAAAAAGAAAGTTTTAAAAGGTATTGGCATCGGCGTGGCAACACTTATCATTCTGGCCTTTGTACTAATGAAAGTAAGTGGCAAATCGCCTATAGCCTTTGGCATGCACCAGGCAATAGCCGAAACTGAACACCTGGCCATTGGAGGCTATGATGCTGTTGCTTACCATACCGACAACCTGGCCATAAAAGGTGAAAACAATTTGACAGCTGATTATAAAGGTAGTACCTGGCTTTTCGCCACCGAAGCCAATCGCGATCTGTTTACTGCCAATCCGCAAGCCTATGTACCTGCCTTTGGAGGTCATTGTGCCTATGCTTGTAGCAAAGGAGTAGCCGCGGCAGGTAATCCACTCTCCTTCAGCAAAATAGAAGGCAAAGTATTTCTGTTCGCGGATGATGAATTCAAAGAGAAGTTTTCCAATGAGGGGAAAGAAGCACAACAGGCTGCTAGCGCCAACTGGAAATAAGACAACATTGACAAAACGCCCTTCAGATCAAAAGAGGGCGTTTTGTCTTTGCACATGCCCTTTTTAAACCAACAAAAAAGCACCCGCGTGCAACTTCATTAGCTAGCCCCTGTCAGTGCTTATTGAAGTTTAAAAAGGTTTACTTATGGCAAAGACTATTACCCTCTTCTCCCTTCTTTTCCTGATGGCTGTGGGAGCATCAGCACAGCAGTATGATTTGGCCATTGGCCTGCGTACTGGATCATATACCAACTTTACATTCAAGAAGAGTCTGGATGACTTTACCATGACCGAAGGCATTATAAGCTTGCGACCCAGCGGCTTTATGGCCACAGGGCTTCTTGAGTACCAAAGGCCCATGGCAGAAACCAATGCCTTGTGGTGGTATTATGGTTTTGGCGGACACCTGGGTGTATGGGAAGGCCTAAGAACCAATTCTTCGGATCTGCGGGGAACGGCGTATGGAATTGGAGTGGACGCCATTTTAGGTGTAGAATACAACTTTCCCAATATTCCCTTCAACGTTTCAGTTGACTGTAAGCCGGGCCTGAATTTGCTCTCAAATTACTCCCGATATAGTAGTGGCTTACACTTTTCGGTAAGGTATGTGATGTAAGCCGGACCTTACTTAGGCCCGAAAAAGATATTGCTGCTCTTCGCAATCTTTTGAAACTGTGACAATTTGCGCCTGGATGTGAGTGTGTCATCACCATTTTGCATTCGAGCAAGCACTGCTGGTTCATCATCCACTAATAACACGTTGTACATAGACACCTTTTTCTTTGCCAAAGGCAGGATAGCTTCCAACTTATAAGGCAAGTGGATTAAGGCTCGTGCATACTACGTGAACGGCTCAGGCTTTGTCTATAAAAATGTGAGCGCTAAACATGGCTCAAGTACCTTAGCGGTGTGAAATCAATTCCCTTTCATAAGCTCTATAAAACTCAGGAAGCTGCCAGCGGGATCAACGTAGAATTCCTATCCAGTGGAAACTATGCCAATGACCTTGTCCACCGCTTTCAAAGCATGGGCTTTCAACATCCCTTGCTTACCGATTCCTGCAGTCGTGCTCTTGAAATAGTGGCAAGCGCAATGGACTTAGGTCCCGGCGATGAGGTCATTGTACCTGCTTATGGCTATCCTACCACGGCTGATGTTTTTGCCCAACACGGTGCAAGTATCGTTTTTGCCGACTCTCAAACTTCGCATCCCAATATCTCCCTGGATTCGGTTAAAGCCGTTTTAACCGATAAGACCAAGGTTGTGGTTTCTATTCATTACGGAGGTGTTTCAACTGATGTGAAAGCCTTGAGGGACTTATGTGATGCGCATAATATCTACTTTGTAGAAGACAATGCGCATGGTATTGGCTGTAGCTACGATGGCCAAGCCTTAGGCACCTTCGGACATTTCTCGGCCATCTCCTTTCATCGCACCAAAAATGTTCATGGCTTTACCGGTGGCATGCTCAATGTAAATACCAGGGTACTTTTACCAGATTGCCTGCGCTACTACAATAAAGGAACCAACAGGGCTCTTTTTGAAGCCGGAACTGTACCCTACTACCAATGGGTAGGGCATGGCAATTCTTGCGAAATGAATGCCATGGGGCTGGTGTTTTTATGGCATCAAATACAGTTGCTTAAGGAAATAAATAGTCGGCAATTGTCTATTTGGACGAGATACTATGAGGCTTTTGCTAACCAGAATTGGAATTTTATTGCTGAGGCTACCACCAGAATGCCTTCAATAGAGCACAATGCGCATATATATCCTTTGTGCTTTAAAAACCGTGATGCGAGAAGTAAAATTCAGTGCTTATTGGCTGAAAAAGGGATTGCAGCCTATCCACACTACCATTCTTTGGAAGAGTCAAAATTTGGCAAACAATGGAGTATACAGAAATGTGCAAATGCCAGTCAATACTCAGATGGCATTTTACGCTTGCCCATGTATCCTGATCTTAGCGATGAAGAAGTGGGCTATATCATCACTGAAACACTTAAGGCTGCTAAGACTTTGAGCTAGCTGTATGAGAACTCTCCTCCAGGAGTATTCACTACTACTTGTTTTTTTCCTTGAGCACACACGCCAATTAAACGTGCTTCAATATTGAAGGATTTGCTAATGTCTATTACATCCTGAGCATGCTCTTTGGGCAAATACACTTCCAGACGTTGCCCCATATTAAACACCTGGTACATCTCTTTCCAGGAAGCACCAGTTTGCTTTTGTATCATTCTAAACACTGGGGGCACAGGCATTGGATTGCCTTTGTAGATAGTAAGGTCGTCCATAAAATGCAGTACCTTGGTAAGGCCACCACCTGTACAGTGCACCATTCCGTTAATGTGAGATCTTAACTTCTCAAGTAGCACCTTAATCACGGGCACATAAGTCCTTGTAGGCGAAAGCAGTAGCTTACCCACATTTAATGGAGCATCTTCATAGCTATCTGTTAAGAAAGACTTACCTGTGTATACCACATCATCGCTGAGGTTAGGGTCAAAACTCTCTGGATATTTATCGGCATAAGCCTTAATGAGCGTTTCGTGGCGGGCAAAGGTGAGGCCATTGCTACCAATACCACTGTTGTACTCATCCTCGTAGCTAGCCTGTCCATAAGAGGCCAGGGCCACTACCACGTCGCCGTCCTGGATGTTCATGTCAATCACATCTTTCTTAGGAAAACGGCCAAAGGCTGTGAACCCCACGTCAGCAGTGCGTACTATGTCTCCTACATCAGCAGTTTCTCCACCTGCCAGATGCACGTTAACACCATTTTCCCTTAGCCTATCGGCAAGCTTTTTTTGAGCACCAATCAAAGCGGCCACTACTTTGCCATCCACCAGGTTCTTGTTTCTTCCTATGGTAGATGATAAAATGAAGTTATCAGCCATACCGGCAGCGGCCATGTCGTCAAGGTTCATTACCATGCTGTCCTGTACTATGCCCTCCCATACACTCACATCACCGGTTTCTCTCCAATACAGGTAGGCCAAAGATGTTTTGGTACCCGCCGTATCGGCGTGCATAATATTCACGAAATCAGGATCGCCAGCAGCCAAATCCGGCAATATCTTACAGAAGGCATTGGGATAAAGCCCTTTGTCAAGGTCTTTAATTGCCGCATGTACATCCTCTTTATTGGCCGAAACCCCGCGCTGTGCGTACTTAGAATCACTCATGATATTACTTGAGACTGCAAAGGTGTTATTTCAATTGCTATTGAGCAACCATACATTGTGGATATCAGGCAACATTGGTCATTCACTGACAATGGCAATGGGGTAACATTGCATTTTTTGAGTTTACAAGATATTTCCGCAGGATTCAAATTGGTACCCAAATCTTGTTGGCCACCTGAAAATCCTTACAACTGTATCAACATTCGTATTCTATATACCAAGGCATCATTCCTTATTTCAACTAAATAAGTTCCTTCTGGTACCTCCTTAAGTCTTAAAGTGGCTTTCTCTCCGTACATGCTACTTGACAGCACCTGCCTTCCCCCAAGGTCATAAATTTCTATGGTCGACAAATCATCATTGTTTTGCTCAGGCAATAGAATGGAAAATACGCCTTCATTAGGATTTGGATAGATCACAGCATCTGTTCTTTGACTTACTTCAATACTAGAATGAATGAAATAGAACATATCTGAGGTATCTCCATGGCAATCTTTATCAACGGCTACCACTTGATAGTTACCAGTTGCGGGTGCCTCAATTTTTCGCACTGACCTACCTCCTATCTTAGATCCTTCCAGAAACCATTCGAAGCGATCGGCATCAAAGCCGGCATCAAGGGTATCGTTTCCTCTGTCTACAATAAATGGTTTTCCTGGCCTGGGTTTTACTTCCACTTCAATCTTGTCTGAGGTGTCTGATACGCAGGCATTGGCATCAATTGAGAATACATAGTATAATCCTGATTTAGTAACATCAATCTGGGAGTTAGTTTCTCCGGTTGACCAACGGTATTGCTCACTGCTACTTGACGTCAAGCGAAGCTCAGTCCCCTCACAAAACACCGTGGGTCCGCTTGGAGAGATGCGTGGCTTAGGTGGTTTCGGATGTACTGTAACGTCTATGTTGTTTGAGGTATCCGACACACACCCATTGCTTCCCTCCACGCTTACATAGTATTTGGCACTACTTTTTACTCCTCTGATTTGTGGGCCAGCACCATCGTGCCAAACATTGCCGCTCGTGCTTGAAGATATAAGCCTTACCGAGTCTCCAAAGCAGAAAGCGGTTGGGCCCGCAGCAGTAAGTACAGGTGCATTGGGTTTGGGCTTCACCGTAACTTCCACGGCATTTGATACTTCGCTATAACAACCATTACTGCCTAAAACGCGAACTGTGTAGTTACCGCTCAATTTTACCGTTCTTTCCTGTCCTTTGTAGGTATCGTTCCATTCATTGCCATCTGTTGCACTTGATATAAGGCTTACTGAATCGCCAAAGCAAAACTCTGTAAGGCTACCAGGCGTTATGCTGGGCTTGGCAGGCACTGAAAGCACGTTTACATTAATATTTTGGGAAGTATCGGACCAACAGCCTTTCTTCGACTGGGTTCGAGCATAAATGTTACCAGAAGTTTTAACCACTATTCGCTGGTTTGTATCCAGATTGTTCCAAACGTTGCCGATGCTGTTGGATGATATTACTACCAGCGAGTCTCCGGTACAGAAAGTACGCTTGCCAAATAAGGTGAGTTTAGGTGTTGCCGGTTTGGAATGGGCGTTTACCGTCACAGTGGACGACGCGTCAGATTCGCACCCGTTTTTATCAGTGTGCAGTACAGAATACACACCGCTTGCCTTCACTACTATCTTTTGATTTGTGTCATTGGTGCTCCAGCTATTTCCAAGAGTATAGTTGGACTCCAGAACTACCGAGTCGCCCTGACAAAAGCTAAGCGCCCCTGATACGGTGACCACTGGCCTCGCTGGTTTTGTATAAACTTTCACCACCACAGGCAATGAAGTGGCGGTACAGCCCTGTATAGTACTATAAGTGACTGAGTAAGTACCTGACTTCTTTACAACAACACGCTGGCTGCTGTCTTTTGACGACCAGGAATTTCTGTAGGCATAACTGGATGACAACACCACCGAATCTCCTTCACAAAAAGTAGTACTGCCTGAGTTTGAAATTATAGGCGTAGACGGGATGGCATTCACCCGAACCTGAACCACTGCCGAAGTATCTGATTGACATCCCTTAAGACTGGTATATCTTACTTCAAAGGTTCCTGATTTTTTCACAGTGATACTCCTTGATGTATCAGCATTTGACCAAATGTTTCTATGGGAATAGGAAGACCTAAGTACCACTGAATCGCCGTCACAAAAGGTTCTGGCACCAACTACTGTAATTGTAGGTGTTGAAGGAACGGCATTCACTCTCACCATAAGGTAAGCTGTATCAGAGGCAAAGCCATTTTTCTTAAGTACCAACTTGTATTGACCTGTATGCACTTTTGATGCAGCCTTGATAGTAGGTGAAGCCAAGTTGGACGTAAAGCTATTGGGTCCTGTCCATTCATAGCTAACTCCCTTACTTACATTACTGGATGTTAAGACCAAATCATCTCCCTGACAAAGCGGATTATTGTATGAGATGGTAGGCTTTGGAGGAGCGCCTACACATTCAATATCCGCATACCAACCACTTTGTGCTCCTGACGAAGACGAGTAAAAGTAGAAGGTAAGTGCTTTACCTGTGGAGGTAATGGTATCAGGACCATTTGTGCTGGAGTACGTACCTAATAGTGTAGCAGAAGTACTAGGGCCATCATATACCCTTAAGTAGTCGCTGGTATTGTAGGTTCTAAAAGCTTTGAACACGAATCTCAGTTGAGCACCTGTACTTGATACATAAGTTTGTGTCAATCGCTGGTTATTAGAATAGTATCCGCTTGTACCTCCGTCATCAGTAAATATTCCTGAACACACGCTTCGCAGCCCAGTACTCATCGCATAAGTAGTACTTGCAGTAGAAGTATCACAGTTTACATGAGCTTGCCATCCGGTACTGTTGTTACTCAAATCTGCTTTCATGGCCAAAGTCACACATCCATTGGTAGACCTTATATCCTCAACTTTTGAGTTCGCTACATATTTACCAATAAGTGGGGCTTGGGCATTTGTTCCATCATAGGCAATCAGGGTGTCCCCACTATAAAGTCCGAAAGCCAAATTGTTAAAACTGAGACGCACTTGTTTTGTGGTGTCTCCGGAACATATCACATGTTTGGAGTTTGTTTTATCCAGATAGTTTTTCGCTGGGCCCCCATTGTCATAGTACACAGCCTCACAAACAGAGTCCAGGCCATTGGCCTTGTGCTTTATTACAGGAAGTACTGATCCATAACATGATATATCGGCCGTCCAACCAGAGCTATTGCTATAACTTGAAGAATAGAAATAAAAGGTGAGCGACCTGCCACTGGCAATAATGGAATCGGGTGAGTTGGTACCTGAATAAGTGCCTATTATAGGATGGGCAGTGCTTGGACCATCGTAAATACGCAGATAATCAGACGAACTATGCGTTCGGAAGGACGTAAAATTCATCACTAATCGACCATTACTGGCCGACATCAAGGTTTGCCTGAGGCTCTTGCCATTACTGTAGTTAATACTCTGTCCTCCGTCATCAGAGAAAACTCCTGAGCAAGCATATCTAATGCCCGAGCTCATTTTATACTCTACTGGCTTTGGTCCTACAGTATCGCAAGTAATAAAAGCCTGCCAGCCAGTACTACTGGAACTACCGTCAGATCGCCATCTGAAAGTTAGGCTATTGCTGGATGAGGTGAGCTCTTCAACGTTCGATCCACTTACATAAGCTCCAATAAGTGGTGATTTTGCATCAGGACCGTCAAAAACCCAAAGGGTATCACCTCCGGCAAAACTGGTTGACAACGCATTGAAATTGATATGAAGGTGTTTGTTGGAAGTGTCGGCATAGAAGGTATGGGTAAAGGAACCGTTGTGACTGTAGTGCGTAGCCGGTCCTTGATCGTCGTAGAAAACCGCTTCGCAAACCGTATCCTTTGATTTATGAGTGATCTTGTAAATGGGCAAGGGAGCACCACCACAGGAGATATCAGCTGTCCAACCAGAGCTATTGCTATAGCTTGAAGAATAGAAATAAAAGGTCAAAAACTTGCCACTGCCAATAATAGAGTCAGGTGAGTTGGTGCCCGAGTAAGTACCTATAATGGGATAAGCCGTGCTGGGGCCATCATAAATGCGGAGGTAATCGGAAGAACTGTGGGTACGGAAGGACGTGAAGTTCATGGCAAGCCTTCCCCCACTTCTCGATACGAAGGTTTGGCGCAGGCTTTTGCCATTACTGTAGTTCACACTTTGCCCACCGTCGTCAGAAAAGGTTCCCGAACAGACATAACGAATGCCTGAACTCATCTTGTATTCCAGGAGCTTAGGACCTACAGTATCACAAGTAATAAAGGCCTGCCAGCCAGTACTACTGGAACTACCGTCAGATCGCCATCTAAAAGTGAGGCTATTGCTTGATGAAGTGAGTTCTTCAATGTTGGATGCATTTACATAGGCTCCAATAAGTGGCGATTTTGCATCAGGACCGTCAAAAACCCAAAGGGTATCCCCCCCGGCAAAACTGGTTGACAACGCATTGAAGTTGACATGCAGGTGTTTGTTGGAAGTATCGGCATAGAAGGTATGGGTAAAGGAACCGTTATGGCTGTAGTGCGTAGCCGGCCCCTGATCGTCGTAAAAAACTGCCTCGCAAACCGTGTCCTTTGATTTATGCTTGATGTTGTAAGCGGCTAACGGTGCTCCGGCACAAGAAATACTGGCCACCCAACCAGTACTGTTACTATAGGTGGATGAACTAAAATAAAACGTTAGAGCCCCTCCACTGGAAGTTATAGAATCAGGTGAGTTGGTACCTGAGTAAGTACCAATCACGGGGTAGGCCGTACTTGGGCCATCGTAAATTCTGAGGTAATCTGATGAACTATGGGTCCTGAAAGCACTGAACTTTAAGGCCACCCTGTTTCCATTGGTACCATGCAGCGTGTAGGTGTACTTTTTTCCATTGGCATAACTGCCTGTGGCCCCTCCATCATCGTAAAAAGTTCCGGAACAACTGGTATCAGTTCGCGTACTGATCAGGTAGGTTTGAGCAATAGAAGGTGTAACAACGAGAGCAAATAAAAACGCAATCCAAGTCCTCATATAATCCACTTAACCTTACGAAAATAGAATACGGTTCTGGTCTGGAGAACTTGTAAATGTTAATGATTAAATCTTCATGACTGATTAGCAATTCATTATGAAACAGGCTTATAGTAGGAGACCTACATCGCTATGTCTCAGGCAGTCTCCGTCAGCTCTAGTAGTAGCTATAGGTTCTGTTCAAACTTTCATTACCCGGTACAGTTCCTTTTACAGGATATCCCTTCTCATAAGTATAGTCAATATCCCAGGAATCGGCACGGCTTCCTTCCTTGAGTGTCCATTCACAAACGTTATTCGAATTGTACAGAAGAGGGGTATTGAGAAGTATTGGCTCCATACCTTCAAACAAATGGTACCCCTTAAGCGGGTTCTTTTTGTTATCGTAGCTGAACTCAAAGGTTTTTACCCAATCAAAACCTTCTTCGTCATTTGAAAAGAATATTTCCTGTTGTACCATATTTCCCCTTCTATCGTATTGAAACAGGTATTTTTCTTCAGCTTGGAGTGCTGAGTTGACCTTAGAGTACTTGGTATAGCGGGTAATGCGCCCCATATCATATTCCAAATCACCTTTGGAACTGTAGAGTCCAGACGTTGAATACCTGGTAACCGAAACGAGGTTGCCCTGCTCATATTCGTATTTCGAGACCTGCTTCTGGGTGGTATCCAGGGAGCCAACCCTCACTATTTTCTCCAAACTACCGTTTGAGTTGTAGTGGTATTTGAACTCTCTTGTTTCAAACACTCCCTTGGCAATAATTACATCCAGCTTTTTATTCTGATCGTAGTAGAAGTCCATTGATACGGGATGTCGTATTCCGATGGAATCCGCCTGCCCTTCAAAAACTATTGACTTTAGCTGCCTTTGGGGCAAATCATTGTCTTCAAATGGCTTGGTACAGCTAAATAAGATAAGAATCAAGATGCATGTGAATAGAATGTTTGTTTTCATAGCATTTGCACTGCGCCTGATTTTATTACGATAATCAATTGCAAGAAGTTGTATCAGGCTTGCTCCAGGTCCCCCATTTCAAAGCCTTATTTCAACTTCTCATTCTCCTTATGCCTTGTAGCATCCCTAATGTTCTTCTTCTCCAGGTTCTTTATCAATGCTTCTGTTAAGTCTACACCGGTTTGATTGGCCAGGCAAATCAATACCCAAAGTACATCGGCCATTTCATCCGCCAGGTTTTTATCCAAATCCGATTTCTTAAAGGATTGGTCACCGTAAGTCCTGGCCATGATGCGGGCCAACTCCCCTACTTCTTCCGTCAGAATGGTCATGTTGGTTAGCTCGCTGAAATAGCGCACTCCCACAGTTTTAATCCAGTGATCAACCGTCTCCTGGGCTTCTTTTATAGTAATCTCTTTGCTCATATCAAGTATGAAGTTCAATGGTAAAAATAGTCTGGTAAGGAAACAGGAATTAGTGAACAGCGGAAAGGTCAAGACCAGAAACAAAACTCACTTTTTTCTTTTTAATTTTTCATTTTCAACCTTCGACTTTCTTAAGGAAACAGGAATTAGCGAATAGCGGAGAAGTTGGGCATTTTAAACTTTTGGGCTTCCCATCTATTTATACCCGAAACGCTGCAAATCCTGGTCACTCTCTCGCCAGCCTTCCTTGATTTTCACGTACAGATTCAAACGCACCTTTCTACCGTAGTGGTTCATCAAATCACGTCGTGCATCGGTTCCTACTCGGGTAAGTGCCCTTCCCTCCTTACCTATAATAATGGCCTTTTGCGACTTACGATTCACAATGATTTCTGCTTCTATGGTCAACACGGGTTCTTCTGGCTTAAAACTGGTCACAACCACTTCCACCGAATAGGGAATCTCCTGTTTGAAATGCGAAAAAATCTTCTCTCTTACTATTTCAGAGACCAGAAACCGCTCCGTTCTATCCGTATATAGCTCCTTATCGTAATAGGCCGGATGTTCGGGTAAGTGTTCAATCAGTTTTTCAAGCAGGTATTTGGTATTGAACTTATTTAAAGCCGACAAGGGAAATACGCGTTCTTGAGGTACCATTTTAGCCAATTCATTCATGTAGTGCATCAGCTTTTCCTGATCCGTTGTGTCAATTTTGTTCACCACTACGTAGTAGGGAATGTCCATCTTTTGAATGCGCTCCAGATAAGGCTCCAGGTACACCAGCTTTTGGTGCACTTCCACCATAAATAAAATCACATCAGCGTCCTGCCAGGCTTCTTGCACAAAATTCATCATAGCCGCCTGCATGGGATATTTGGGATCGTCAATGATTCCTGGAGTATCTGAAAAAACAATCTGATACTCAGGCTCACTCAGAATACCAATAATGCGGTGTCGGGTGGTTTGTGCTTTGGGAGTGGCAATGGCCACCTTCTCTCCCACCAGTTCGTTAATTAAGGTACTCTTCCCCACATTGGGCTTACCAATGATGTTTACAAATCCCGCTTTGTGCGTCATAAAAAGATTTTCACTTTTAATTGGTAGTACAAAGAACGGGCTTTTATATTTGCACCCGCGTTTGAGGACGGTAAAACATTCCCACACGCCGAAAACAGATGGTTTTCGTAAAGCTAATGGAAAAGAAATATTGCGGGATAGAGCAGTAGGTAGCTCGTCGGGCTCATAACCCGAAGGTCACTGGTTCGAGTCCAGTTCCCGCTACTACGAAAAAGCCACTCAAATTGAGTGGCTTTTTTATTTTCATCCCATGTTTATCGTATACGTCTTGCATTCACCTGACCACAATAAAATCTATGTGGGTTACACTTCCAATCTGGAACAGCGATTCCTTTCACATAATGAGCTGGGCAAAAAGGGATGGACGATCAAGTTCAGGCCCTGGAAGATTGTTCACACTGAAGAATACGAAGCCTGTTTTTTAGAGAACTTGCCAATCGGTTCATTGCGCCAAATTCAGAAACAATGGCATTTCTAACATTTTGATTTTCCATTTTTTGAAGGCAATTACATGCGAATTTGATCGGCATCTATCACTTTTCAGGTAATTTATAACATCATATACAGCCATAGTGTTTATTTGCAATTACTTGATAAATCACAACTACTTACAGGCGCATCAAATATTATAGTTTTCGGAGAGAGAGTATTCCATTCTTTCATTCAACATACCAACTATTTCATCAGATGACAAACTGATCTTTTTCTTTATAACCCCTTCAATAATTGGATAAACATTGTTAATCTCATCTATGGATAGTGCCCCTTTAACTTTGGCCCATCCTGCAATAACTTTCTGTTCATATTCAATTTCAACATCTTGTAACCAAGCGGACTCAAAGTTGTTGTCTTGATTTAACCGATTTCTGCTTTCACACAACTTCCATAAATCGAACATCACTTTTGCAAATGCGTCGTTGGCTTCAGTGAATTTTATCTTATTTAAAGATATACCATCTAAAACATCAATCAATTCTTCGTTAGGAATTATTGGTAGCACGTTATCCAAGGGTGACAATTCAAATTCTCTGCCATCTAACACCCGCCTAACACTCTCGAAAAATCTCTTGTTTACCCTGAATCCTCCAATGGCTTTTTGATCTTGAATACTAACTAATGTTATAAAGTCGACGGCCACTTGATCCAGATCAACTAAACCGAGTATAAGCTCAAAGCTATCGACTTCAAATGTCTTCAGATCTAATCCTTCAACACCAATTATTGCAGTTGCAAGGTTTCCATTTTGTAACAATTTCTTCGGCGCGTGAAACTTGAAGGATGATTCATCTTCAAAATTTTGTAGAACATTTTTAATCTGAGTCAGTTTAGTCTGCTCTATAGAATCCCACCATTGCTGAGCTGCCGACTTTGCCAATACGACTTTCTTTGTGATGTTGTTCGCGGCTCTATGTATATAGAAGTTCACAATTCGTTGTAGTCTCCGATACCATTCACTTTCATTTACTTCAAGACCTTCCAACTGAAAGTAGACATGGCTGGATGATATTTCCGAAATGGCCCTTTGCATGGAAGGCAGTCTTTCAACGGCATCAGCCAGGTTTAAGTTTGCCAAATTGCGATCGTTATTACTTTTTGGCTCAATTATTCCAGACAACTGGTTAATAAAGTTCCTAAGCGAAACTAGAAATTGACTGATTTGCTTCTCTTGCTGCTCATACGGCTCTTTGTCGAAATATTTTTGCGAAACGGATGGGTAACCTTTACGTACGGCCATCAGCTCTATCGCTAGTTGAGATTGTGAAACCAATGATTTTGCTGAAGACATTATCCTAGCTCCATTTCTTTCAACATAGGCTTCAAAAAGGCGGACACTTTTTTTAACAAAGTCGAGTAATACCTGTCGAAGTTTGAAATGCTCCGTTTGCCATTCATATGAAGATCCGGCCAAATAGTTGTCGAGAATGGTTTTACTCCAGATTTGATTGATGTGTACATCAAACAAATTGGTCAAATTTTCTTTTGGCATTGCCTTTCTGGCATTTTGCCTGACGGCATCATACAGTTCATCACTTGGAAATGGTAGGATAAGTGCTTCAGTGCAGTACTTCTTGTAAAAGGGCAGTATGCCATGAACGGTCTGAATTCTATATACACTGAGCTCATTTGCTTTCTCTTCATCACCATCTAACAGGTATTCCATAAAAAAATCTTCACCTCGTTCTTCAATGGTCAACGTATTGGTTTCTCGCTTGATTTTTGAAATGATCAACGGCTTGTGCTTTGAAATTATTGAATAGTAAACTTCTGGATCAGAAGCAAACAGGAATCCCATGACTTCTTTGACATCCTCGATACTACCATCTCCAATCAGTCCGACTATGTCATTTTCAGGTATTTGAAGTCTTACTGGGAAATCGAAACCGAGCTGCTTAAACCATTTAGACAAAAAACCAATTCCTTCATATTGTGTAGTTACGCTATTTCTCGATTTCAAGGCACCTCTCAAGCATTTCGTAAACACATAAACATCCGAATATTTAACATCAAAACTTGTAAGTTCAGTTAACTTTTCTTCAAGAATTTTGAAACCATCATTACTACCAGTCAAAGTGTCACCTAAGTTTTTTATTGTGTTGATCTTGGTAAATGGAAATGTATCTGAAACAAACAGTTTAAGCGCACCAAGTTTGAAAACATCATCAAAAGTTGACTTGTTTATTCTCCAGTATTTACGCGGTTCAATATGCATTATACCATCTATGGCATAAACCATTTCAGAGTACTTTCTTGTGCTCAACTTCAAAGCCAACGCATCGAATAATTCTTTTCTGTACTCTAGATGAATCAGATTGGAAAGCAGCATAAAGAAATCATAAATGGACTGTTCTTCAATGATTTCAAATAGATTTAACAAAGAATCATGTATCGAAACTCCTTTATGTAATTCATCGAGAAGATGTGACGATCTGACAGGATGTAGGCCTTCAACGTATTCCTGATCAAACCTGACATAGTATTCGTATTCCAATTGCTTATAGATTTCTCCGTGGTCACTCCCGAATCCAATTGTTGACCTCACATGTTTGGTTAGTTTGCTCGTACGCAGTCTAATGTTCATCACATCTGCGATTGATATTAATCGTAGTATTTCAATTTTAGAAGCTCCAGATTCTTTCTTGTTCAAACGCTTGATTTGATCCGCTACCCTTTCTTGAATCATTTGACCTTGTGTAAGAAGATAGACATACTCGATCAACAAACCTCTGGTTTCCACTTTTTCCCAGACAGGCTGCCAACTGTCTATGGAACCATGTATTCTTCCTTGATTCTTCAAGAGTTTAAATATCCTAGCCGCCTCTAACATCGATAAGCTAATATCAATTATTCTTAGATTGATTTTTGAAGAATCTGGCTTGTAGGAATACCAGTCCTCTTCCCTGGTTGTGACAATAAATTTTACTGGTAGATGATTCAGTTTAGTAGCCAATTCGCCCCAAATCGCAACATTGTGATTTAAACCATCAAAGACTAGGATGGGTAACTGACCGATTTTAAGCCTAGAGCTGACAAAATCCATCAACGCTGAAACACTTTCTAAACTAGCACAATAACTTACCTCGTAAACAAATAGCTCCCTATCGTTCCAAATTTTGCTACACTGCCATGCAAGTGTTGACTTCCCTTGCCCACTTGATGATTTGACCACCACTACGTCAAATTCCTTCATCAAATCATCAATTTTTTTCTCCCATTCAATACGTCTTACTGGTAGGTTACGTGCGATATGGTGCGGTCGAGCAGCCTTTCCATCAAAATAACTGTCATCTGAATTACTCAATGAGTTATCAAACTGAACTGGCTTTATCCAATTATATCTTATTGCATCGTTTGTGGGCGATTTGGAAAAAGAGTCTGTCACTGACTGCATGATCATCGAAAGATCATCCGAGGAGACGGTTTCTTTATTTCGAGACCATTCAAAAGAATTGAACAGAAGTGCTGACATGTATTGGCGTTCTACTTCAGCATTCAGATTGAATATTGTTATAATCTGTTTTTCAAAATCCTTCTTAAGTTTTTCTTCAGTCGTATACTCGAAATGAATTTGACTAAAAAACTGAGTCAAATTAATGTCAGAAATATCAATATTCGCACTTTCGAATTTTTGTCCCCAATAACGCAAGCTTGAAACGTCAAATACATCTTTTTCAATGTTTCTCAAATGCCCCTTACTTAACTTGAAATTGTGAACAAATCGAAAACATGATTTTGGATCGGCCCGATAGACTTCAAGGAAATTTTGAAGGACCTTCATATTCCAAAAATCACCCGCGTTTTTTTCGCTAATAGACGTTTTAACCTGTATGTACTCTTTGTAATTGGGACGAAAAATGTCCAGATCCTCAACCCCTTCGAGTCGTACCCTATTGTCAGTCTGGTCTGTTGTCAGCTCCTGTAAAAGCCGACAACAAGCATAAAGTAACTGAAACCCAATCCCGCTTATGTTAATAGCACCTCCTTTCCTTTGTCTATTAATCTGATCTAAAGCCACTTCAACAGGAGTCAGCTTAATTTCAACTGGGTTTATTTTTGAGATGCTATTTTTTTTGCGCTCTTTCCGCTTTCTAATTTTAGTCATAAAATCACTTTAACAATACAGGGGAAGAATATTGAGTAACCGTACTGACATATAAGTCATCAAGACTTATATCTTGTACAAGTGTTTAGTTTTACTAATACTAAATAAGGAAACTTAAAGACCAATGAGATTAATCTGGAAACTGTTGGTTCATCCACTTATTAAAAGCCAGCAAGTTGTACAATTCGACCGTTTCAGAAAATGAAATGATTCGCACACCGCCATTCTCTTTGAATGCAGTTTCGGCGGCATCTCGAAGAACATGGAAATTTCCCTCGTTTAGGGCATCAATAATTTGTTGTCTTTTAAATTCAATCATAAAAGTTCATTTTAAAAAGTGATTAATTCTTCATTTCATATGTGAACCCTATGAATCTCGCAAATCCTTATCGAATTAGCAAATCAAGGTGTCATTTTTTTTGAGTTTCACTATTTCTATTTTTTTTATCAAAATACGTAATATCTACTGGCAGATTAAGGGTATGGTAAGAAAACAGAACATGATGGTTTTATTCTTTTTGAAAGCGACGATTAAAACAAATAACCAATCAATTCAGCCAATTTCAGCCAAAACTGGTTTGAGATAATACCACTTCGGGCTACTACGAACAGAAGCCTAGTCATTTGACTGGGCTTTTGTGCGTTTAAGGGGTTGGGCGAGAAGCATGTCCCGATGAAGTGTAACAGATATCGGGAAGTCCAGCTCCCGCTACTAAAGCGGAAAAGGTCGACATTAAGTCGGCCTTTTTGCATTTATAAGAATTGCAGAGATTTTGTGTGATTGTTACCTCCACTCTTTCCTCCCAGAATCAATCACAAATACTCTGAGCCAGCTCCTAACCCATAAGCTAACACAATCACTTCCATAAAGTATATTTACCTTGTATCCCAGAAAAGGTATTAGATGAAGGAGTTTAAAAAGAGTTCGCGCAAGCGGGCAATGTCTGTATGTGGCATTTTAGTGTTAGGTATTTTGTATTCAATCTCAGCCAAAGCCCAACACAAGTGCAGCAGTCACCAGCACAGACTAGAGCGAATGGCTAGAAATGCAGCCTACGCTCAACACATAATGAATGCAGAAAGTAACTTTCAAAAGGCTTCTTCCCAGGCTTCTTTCAAACGGAAAGCGGATCTTATATCGATCCCGGTAGTAGTACACGTGGTGTATAATGCCAATGAGGAGAATGTGAGCGATGCACAAATACAGTCGCAACTGGATGTGCTCAATGCCGACTTTCAACTTCTTAACGAAGACAAGTTGAACAGCTCACATGCTTTTTACGATGACATGGCGGATTGTGAGATAGAGTTCTGTCTGGCCAAAACAGACCCTGACGGGAATCCCCACAGCGGCATCACCAGAACCCGTACCGATTCAGTCAATTTTGCCGGAGTCGGTAACGAAAAATTCACTTCTTTTGGCGGCCACGACAATTGGGATCCAAACCGCTATTTAAATATCTGGGTCTGTAATCTGGACGAAGATTTTGGCACTTTGGGATACTCCTCCTTCCCTACTGACCTAAAAGATTATCCAAGAGAAGATGGAGTGGTGATACATTTCAGATGTTTTGGAACAACGGGCACGGCTGGCTCTGGCGATTTCCAAGAGAACAACCTTGGACGTACCGCAACTCACGAAGTATGACATTGGTTGTACCTGGAACATATTTGGGGAGATGAAGAATGCGGAACCGATAACGTGGACGACACACCTCCACAGGAATGGGACAATGGTGGCTGCCCTGATTTCCCAAGGAATGCGAACAACCAGTGTGGAAGCGATGAAGACGGCGAAATGTTTATGAACTACATGGACTACGTGGACGACGCCTGCATGGTAATGTTTACCAATGGACAGAAAAAAAGAATGAGAGATGCCATTGATACCTATAGACCTAAACTGTTGGAAACCCCGGCTTGCTCCAATGTTTCTGTAATGGAAAGGTCAAGTGCAAATAATCACTGGCTGCATGTGTATCCCAACCCTGGCAATGGCTTATTTACCCTGGAAACCCAAATGCCCAACAATCTACCTACTGAAATAATCATCTTGAACGCCTTAGGACAAACAGTGTATCACACCAGCATTAGCAATGCAGAAAGTGATTCAAAACAAATCCTTCACCTGGAACACCTTGTCAATGGCGTGTATACTTTGGTATGGACCAATGAGCATAGAACCCTCACACAACAAATTGCCATAAGTAAGTAATATGAAGATGTTTCACATATCCAAATTCATGTGTTTGTTGGTTCTAGTCTTTACAACTGCTTCATGCACTTTGCTAAAAGGCGAAAAAGACACTGACAGTGTGGAAGAAGTCGTTAATGAAGAAACTTCTCGATTCATCGTATCATTTTACAGCCCTGGTAACGGAATTGACAGACCTGCAAAGACAAAATTTGATAAATTTCTCGGCGACTTTGAACCCGCCATCACCTACTCTACTACTAGATGGGGACGTGAAGGCGAAGTGGACTACTGTTTTGATCTGGAAGAATTGAATGCTGAAGAACAGGAGGCTTTTATTGAAGAGGTAAAACAACTACTGGCTAAATCAAAAAAAGTACGGTTCTCTGAAAATGAGTTGTGCAGAAGCGAGCGTAAATAACATCTGAGATGTATCAGATTTGTTTGAGCCGTACACTTAACTCAAACATTCCACCTTGAAGGTAATGCGGTAGGAAAACGCTTCATTGA